>JFJP01038980.1_pt1 | contig 21151 bp, 17 predicted proteins | sample 431651 | NCBI WGS metagenome assembly JFJP01 (sample SAMN02602958, study PRJNA72255) | Microbial mat metagenome, whole genome shotgun sequencing project. | biome: fresh water; feature: sink hole; material: water; isolation source: purple microbial (photo- and chemosynthetic) mats found in...
TGCATTAAGAGATGAATAAAGCTAATAAATTATATCATGTTCGATAAAGAAAAGTGGCAGGAAATTTTTAGTTCGTTAAAAAGCAATAAAATGCGAACTACACTTACTGTATTCGGTGTTTTTTGGGGGATTTTTATGCTTATAATCATGTTAGGGCTTGGAATGGGATTTAAAAACATGATTCAGGAAGGCTTTGGAAATTTTGCTACCAATAGTTTGCTAATCTGGCCTCAGCAAACAACAAAAGCGTATAAAGGCTTCCCGAAAAATAGAGCGTTTATGTTCACAAATGAGGATGTACAAATAATTAAAGATAAATTCCCGGAAGTTGAATTTATAGCTCCCAAGCTAGGTGCTTTTGGTATTGAAGGAGCCAATAATGCTACCAGAGGAACAAAAACTGGAGCTTTTTCAGTTGAAGGAACCTATCCAGAGTACAACTTAATTGATCCTTCAAAAATACTAAGCGGAAGATTTGTAAATGATATTGATATTAAAAAATTTAAAAAGGTTGCCATAATTGGTAAATACGTTAAAGAAGTATTATTTGAGAAAGATGAAAATCCAATAGGAGAATATATAAAAATTAATGGAATCTATTTTGAAGTTGTTGGTGTAATGTCCAGAGGTGCAAGCAATATAAGTTTAGGCTCTAATAAAGACAGAGCCATTGTAATTCCATTAACTACCTTTCAGAAAGTATATAACAGAGGTAATGATGTAGGTTTTTGTGCCGTTACTGCAGTAAAAGAAGCAAATATTGCATTAGTCCAGCAAAAAGTAAATACCTTTTTACGTAGTCGCCATTCTGTTGCTCCTGATGATTATCAGGCTGTTGGAGGATTTAATCTTGCTAAAGAGTTTAAAAAGATTTTTGGAATGATTTCCAGTATTGGCATATTAATATGGATTGTTGGAACAGCAACCCTAATCGCTGGGGTAATTGGAATTAGTAACATAATGCTTGTTGTTGTGAAAGAACGAACTAAAGAAATAGGAATACAACGTGCTTTGGGAGCTACTCCTTTCAGAATTATGAATAATATAATGACAGAGGCAATATTCTTAACAGCAAGCTCTGGTTACGTTGGTATAGTTATGGGAGTTGGGGTCATTGAACTGATTAAAATGGTGGCCAGTAAAACAGGTTCGGATAATCCGTTTTTTACTCATGCAGGAGTTAATCTTAATATCGCATTAATGGCATTGCTAATACTTATTATATTTGGTGCTCTTGCAGGATTTATACCTGCAAAAAGAGCTATAAGCATAAAACCTATTGATGCATTGAGAGACGAATAATAATAAATCTATAATAGTAAATACTTAAAACCATAATTAATGAAGAAATTTCAAAGAAAAAAGCTGAAACGTTTGTTACTGAAAAGCCTTTTATTACAAACATAGAGAACAAAACTGTTGCTACAGGATCAATTGTTCCACGTAAAGAAATTGAAATAAAATCTCAGATTTCGGGAATTGTTCAGGAAATTTATGTTACAGCCGGACATATCGTTAAGAAAGGAGATTTAATTGCAAAGGTTAAAATTATACCTGAGATGATTAGCTTAAATAATGCAGAATCAAGGCTGCAAAGAGCAAAAATAAGTTACGATAATTCATTATTAGATTATGAACGTCAATCTAAGCTTTTTGACGAAAAGATAATCCCGATTGCTGAATTTCAGAAAGTACAATTAGCTCATTCAAATGCTAAACAAGAATTAGATGCTGCAGAGGATAATTTACAACTTATTAAAGAAGGTGTTACTAAAAAATCAGGACAAACAACCAATACCCTAATACGATCAACAATCGACGGAATGGTTCTGGATGTTCCGATTAAGGAAGGCAATTCTGTAATCGAAAGTAATACATTTAATGCAGGAACTACTATTGCCAATATAGCCGATATGGGAGAAATGATTTTTGAAGGCAAGGTGGATGAAACCGAAGTAGGAAAAATTCATGAAGGAATGAATCTATCACTCTCAATTGGCGCAATAGACAAACAAAAATTTGATTCAAAACTTGAATATATTTCTCCCAAAGGAAAAGAAGATAATGGAGCAATAAAATTTGAAATTAAAGCAAAAGTTAAACTAAAAGAAGATTTCTTTATCAGATCAGGATATAGTGCTACCGTTGATATCGTTTTAGAACGCATTGACAGTGTTTTAGCCATTAAAGAAAGTCTAATCGAATTTAGAAATGATTCTGCTTTTGTTGAAGTTGAGACTGCTCCCGAAATTTTTAAAGAAAAGTATGTTACTTTAGGTCTCTCGGATGGAATAAATATTCAGGTACTTAGCGGAGTTACCATTGATGATAAAATCAAACAAAAAATTGTAGAAACAAAAAATCCATTTTAATTAATACATAATTTCATAAAAAGCCCGGGCAATAAAATTTCCGGGCTTTTTTATGAATAAATTGTCTGATTTGATATTTTACATTTTGATCTTTAACAAGAATTGTTACATTTGTTTTTCTGTTCTTTTTTTATCAATCTTAATAAATGAATTATGCAACAAGTAAACAACTTCTTTATTAATCTTCACAGCTATTTAGGCGGACATGAATGGTTTGTCTACTTTTTGGTTGGTACTGGAATCTTCTTCACATTTTACTTAAAATTTCCGCAAATAAGATACTTTAACCATGCTATTAAGATTGTAAAAGGAAAGTTTGATAAAAAAAGTGACAAAGGTGATACCTCACATTTTCAGGCATTGGCAACCGCCTTATCTGGAACAGTAGGAACTGGAAATATTGCCGGAGTTGCACTTGCGATTCACTTAGGTGGACCTGCAGCGTTATTCTGGATGTTATTAACTGCATTTCTTGGTATGTGTACAAAATTCGTTGAAGTTACTTTATCTCATAAATACAGAGACTTTGATGAAAAAGGAATGGTTTCTGGTGGCCCGATGTATTACATGAAAAAGAGATTAAACATAACCCTAAAAAATAATAAAGTAATACAAACAGGGAAATGGCTCGGAATCTTTTTTGCAGCAGCAACAATACTCTCCTCATTTGGGTCAGGTAGTTTACCTCAAGTAGTAAGCATTTCTGATTCGATGTTCGCTACATTCGGTATTAAGCATATCATAACTGGGGCAGTACTTTCTGTATTATTAGCATTAATTATAATTGGCGGGATAAAAAGAATTGTTAAGGTAACTGATAAACTTGTTCCAGCCATGGCTATAATCTATTTTATTGGTGCCTTAGGAGTTGTTATTTATAATTACGAAAATATAATACCTTCAATTATCTCAATCTTCCAAAATGTTTTTTCTGGAAGTTCGGCTGTTGGAGGATTTATTGGTGCAAGTTTTGCTTTTGCTTTTAATCAAGGCGTTAACCGGGGATTATTCTCGAATGAAGCAGGACAGGGCTCCGCTCCTATTGCTCACTCGGCAGCCCGAGCACACGAACCTGTTTCGGAAGGAATGGTATCTATTCTGGAACCATTCATTGATACTATTATTATTTGTATGCTTACAGGTGTAGTTTTATTGTCATCAGGAGTTTGGAACGAAAAAATTAATAATCAATTTCAAATTACTGATATTGAAATTTTGGCCAACAGCTATAACCAGTCAAACACAGTGCATATAGATCAGGTTAGACATCACCTTAATGGAGGTGAAAAACTTGCAGTATTTGATGGAAATTTAACTATTGAAAATGGCAATTTGGTTGAACCTGTTACCATGATTCATGCAAGATCAATTGCAGAAAATATAAAATTCTCAAATAAAAACGATCCTTATACAGGTTCTGTAAAGGTTTCTGACGGTAAAATTATTGATTTACCATCATCTATAAAGATCGAAGGAGAATCCTTAGTACACAGCGCGCAGCTTACTACAATTGCATTTACACGAAGCATATTTGGTAAATGGGGTAAGTATATTGTTGCCATTGGGATTATGTTATTTGCTTTTTCTACTGCTATTTCATGGTCGTATTATGGCGATAGATCAGTTACCTTTTTATTTGGTGCAAAATATGTGATTTTCTACCGTATTCTTTTTGTAGTTGCTTTCTTCTTTGCATCATTTACTGATACAACTATTATTTGGAACCTTTCTTTACTAACGGTTGTATTTATGGCAGTGCCAAACCTAATTGGTATATTGCTCTTACGAAAAGAAGTAAGATCAACAATTAATCAATATTGGGTTGATTTTAAAAATGAACATCCTGAAATTAAAACCCCAAAGAAAATTTAGAAAAAGAGATAAATAAAAAAGGTGTTGACAATATCAACACCTTTTTTATTCTACTCGAAAACCTAATACCAGAATATCATCAACCTGATCGTATTTTTTACCAAGCCATTGTTTTAGATTATAATCCAACATTTTATATTGTTCTGTCATCGGTTTCTTATATAATCCTAAAAGCATATGACGGAACCTACGCGATCTGAATTTCTTGCCGCTATCTCCACCAAACTGATCGATATAACCATCGGAAAATAGATAAAAGGTATCTCCGGGTTGTAACTCAATTTCATGATTCTGGAAAGGAATTTCAATGGGTGTAATTCCAATAGGATTGCGAGTTGCTTTGTACTCAATTACTTTATCATCGCGATAAAGATATAAGGGATTATTAGCACCAGCATACTGCATTATTTTTTTATCGGGTTCGATAACACAAATAGCGATATCCATTCCTATATTTAGAGAATATTCGCTTGTTGAATGGCTTAATTGCCTTTTAATCTCATGCCTCAACACTTCAAGAACCTGATTGGCTTTTTTTATTTCTTTTCGGTTTGCAATCTCATTTATCAATGATATTCCAAGAACGCTCATAAAAGCTCCCGGAACACCATGACCTGTGCAATCTGCAACAACAATAATGGTGTAATTATTTACCTTTTTTACCCAGTAAAAATCACCACTAACAATATCTTTAGGTTTATAAAAAACAAAAGAATCAGGAATTGTCTTCTTAATAAAGTTATTATCCGGCAACAAAGCTTCCTGAATGGTGCTTGCATATATAATACTATCGGTAATCTGTTTCTTCTGAAAAGTAATTTCATTGTTTTGTCTTGTTGCAATTGTTCTTTCATCCCGATAACTTCGAACCAATACTGCTACAACAAAATAGATAAGTATAAAAGAAAAAATAAAGGTAATTGCAATATCATAAAACCGGACTGTCTCATTCTCATAATGAGTAACCCATTGCGGATAAATATTTTCTAAATACAGTAATAATAAAATATCAATAATAAAAGCAATAATAACAAAGGTTCTGGTTTTACCTTCGGTTATAATTACAAAAAACACCATTGCAATAAGATAAATAAATACAACTGGGCCCTCAGATGCAGAATTAAAAAACCAGACATTGGATAATCCGCCAAGGGCTAAAACTATAAAAAAAGGTAATAAAGGCTTATACTTCCTACGAATTCGAGAAATATAGTAAAATATTAAAAGGATCAATCCTGCAAAGAAAGTAATTGTTGTAAGAATGATATTTAAACCCAAAGCTACATTTGTAACTGTTGCAAAAATAGCAGCTAAGGCAGAAAAAAAACAGACTGAATTAAAGAATCTATGCTCTAAACTATAATCATTGCGATTACCAATAAGCAAATTGACAAGATTTGTACTATTCAATTTAATTTTATTCTGGTCCTGTTCGGTCATATGTTTAATTACCAGTTAACTCGGGAGTTTTACAAGAGTTATGTTTAATAGCGAATATAACCAAATTAATTTAATTATCAAATGGAATAGCTGTAGATTAATGAAATAACGTTTTAATTACCAAATTAAATTATTTTCTTTTTTCAAGCAAAACTATGTTTTCGACATGATATGTATGTGGGAACATATCTACAGGTTGAACTTTTGTTACTTTGTAAGCTTTATCCAATAGCTGAATATCACGTGACTGCGTGGCAGGATTACAGCTAACATAAACGATTCTTTCGGGATTAGCTTGCAGAATAGAATTTACAACATCAGCATGCATTCCGGCCCTTGGTGGATCAGTAATTATAACATCTGGCTTGCCATGTTCATTAATAAATGAAGTGTTTAATACATCTTTTAAATCTCCTGCAAAAAACGAGGTATTGCTAATCTGGTTGATTTCTGAATTTACCTTTGCGTCTTCAATCGCTTCGGGAACATATTCAATGCCAACTACTTTTTTTGCATTTTTAGCCACAAAGTTTGCAATAGTTCCGGTACCGGTATACAAATCATAAACAATCTCATTACCTGTTAATCCGGCAAATTCGCGTGTAATTTTGTATAAATTATATGCTTGGTCTGAGTTGGTTTGATAGAATGATTTTGGGCCAATTTTAAACTTCAATTCTTCCATCTGTTCAAAAATATGATCCTTACCACTAAATAAAAGAACTTCCTGATCAGTAATTGAGTCATTCGATTTTGAGTTAATTATATACATCAGAGATGATATCTCAGGAAATCAATTCGCCGGTTGAAGAAGTTCGGATAATAAGTGTTCGCAAAAAACCTTCCTGTTTGCGGAGATCAAAATAACTTAGCTCGTTTTGGTCGGCATATTTTTTTACCTCATTTCTGATTTTATTCGATGGTTCGGGTTGCAACCAGCATTTGTCGATCTGAACGATTTTATCCCAATATTTAGGAACATGAAAACCAAGAGCACTGTTTCTTTCGAGTTTCCCCTCGTTGGCAATTTCTTCTTTTGTAAGCCATCGGCTATTCGAAAAGGTAAACTCCAGTTTATTCCTGTAAAACGTAGTTTTCTCGGATGGAAGAATGTAATCGATTTCGGGTAATTCAACCTTTGCAATTCGTTGCAAATTATCAATTACCTGTTGATGTTTGTATTTTATTTGCTCGGTATAAGGCAGATTTTGCCATTTGCAACCACCACAGATCTCAAAATGCTGGCAAAATGGTTTCTCACGTATTTCAGAATATTTTTTAAATAGAATAGGAACAGCCTCCATAAAGCTTTTACGCTTGCGAATTACCTGAACATCAACAATATCACCAGGAACAACTTGCGTAACAAATATCACTTTATTATCTATTTTTGCAATTGCTTTTCCCTCAGCAGCAACGTTCGTAATCTCAACGTTCTCAATAATTGGCAGTTTTCTTCTATCTCTTCCCACAACTTTAATTTTTATGCTGCAAAGATAGGGTTTTAATTGGAATTGGTATAGGGGAAAAAGGTATAGAGGTAGAGGTATAGAGGTATAGGGTATAGAAGCTAGAAGTTAGAAGCTAGAAGCTAAAGGCTGAAAGCTGAAAGCTCTAAGTTATAAAGATAAAAATGATACGAGAAAATATTGTCTAGTTTGTGTTATCTTTGCGAATTAAATTAAGAGTTTATGATTTCGGTTGATCAGCTTACGGTTGAGTTTGGTGGATTCCAGTTATTTAATGATGTTTCCTTTATGGTAAACCCTAAAGACCGCATTGGTTTGGTAGGTAAAAATGGATCAGGAAAATCAACCTTGCTGAAAATATTTATGCGGTTGCAATCACCTACCAAAGGCAGGGTAACCATTCCAGACAAAATACGAATTGGATACTTACCTCAACACATGATTTGTACTGACAATAATTCGGTATTTGAAGAAGCACGCGAAGCATTCTCTGAGGTTTTAAAACTGGATAAGACAATCAAAGAAATAAATATTCAGTTATCGAGCCGCACTGATTATGAATCAGCCGAATATTTAAAACTGATCCATGATTTAACCGAAGCATCAGACCGTTATCAAATGATGGGTGGCGGTGCAATTGATGCCGATATTGAACAAACGTTGCTCGGTTTAGGTTTTCAGACAAAAGATTTCACAAGACAAACAGCTGAGTTCAGCGGTGGATGGCGAATGCGAATTGAGCTGGCAAAAATTATCTTGCAAAAACCAGATGTTTTATTACTCGATGAGCCTACAAATCACCTCGATATTGAAGCTATTCAATGGTTCGAAGATTTTTTAATCGCATATCCTGGAGCTGTTGTACTTATTTCTCACGATCGTACTTTTCTCGATAATGTAACAAAACGAACTGTAGAACTTTCGCTCGGTAAAGCTTATGATTACAATGTGCCTTACTCCAAGTATGTTGTGTTACGAAAAGAACGGCGCGAACAGCAAATGTCAGCTTACCGAAATCAACAAAAGATGATTGGGGAAACAGAAGAATTTATTGAAAGATTCAGATATAAAGCCACCAAAGCCGTTCAGGTTCAATCACGAATAAAACAACTCGATAAAATAGACCGCATTGAAGTAGATGAGGAAGATCTGGCTTCGATGAATATTAAATTTCCTCCAGCCCCACGATCTGGTGATGTCGCTATTACTGCCCGTGGATTAACAAAGAATTATGGCGATTTAACCGTTTTTAAAGATGTGGATTTAACGATTCATCGTGGGGAAAAAGTTGCTTTTGTGGGTCGAAATGGCGAAGGGAAAACAACTCTTTCAAAAATTATTGTCGAAAACCTTGAACATACTGGTTCGCTAAAAGTTGGTCATAATGTATCAATCGGATATTTTGCCCAAAATCAGGACGAAATAATGAACGAAAACAAAACGGTTTTCCAAACCATTGACGACATTGCTGTTGGCGATGTGAGGACAAAGATTCGTGATATCCTTGGTGCCTTTTTATTTAGTGGTGATGATATTGATAAAAAAATAAAAGTTCTTTCGGGTGGCGAAAGATCACGACTTGCTATGGCAAAGTTACTACTCCAGCCATATAACCTGCTTGTACTCGATGAGCCAACAAATCACCTTGATATGCGATCGAAGGATATTCTGAAAAATGCATTATTGGATTTTAAAGGAACCCTTATTTTGGTTTCGCACGATCGTGAATTTTTAGATGGTTTGGTTGACAAAATATATGAATTTAGAAATCAGAATGTAAAAGAACACCTGGGTGGAATTTTTGAATTTTTGCAGAAACGCAAACTCGAAAACCTAAAAGAACTGGAACGTAAAGCACAACAATCATCAGGAAAAGAAAAGAAAGAATCGGACAATAAATTAGCCTATATCGAGAAAAAAGAATTCGATAAGCAGATTAGAAAAGTTGAAAATACAATTAAAACCTGCGAGCTTAAAGTAAGCCAACTAGAAATCGATCTTGAAAAAATGGGACAGCAACTGTCTGATCCAATTATAATAGCTCAGAAACCAACATTATTTAAAGATTATGATTTACTGAAGCAACAGCTCGAAAATGAGATGAAAACATGGGAGCAATTGCACGAAGAACTTGAAAAAATATTGCTCGAAAAAGAAAAATAAGATTTTAAGGAATTCATTATTCTCATTTTCTTAGATTTGTACAAATAGAACGCAGATAACGCAGATTAATATGATAAGTGCAGATTTTATCAAAAAGAAATTACCCAAACTAAGTACGGTTGTTGTTTTTATAGTAATAGCTTTATTAATATCCTGCTCCTCATCAAAAAAAACATCGAAACCACGTAGTTTTGATTCACTTTACGATCCAAATTTCGTTTCATTGTTTCCCGACATTCGTATTTATAGCAAAAATGATGATTCATCTACCGTTTACATCCGTACCCGACAGCAAGAGTTATTATTTAATCAAGCGAATAAGGAAAACAAACTACAAGCTAGTATTAAAGTGAGTTATATGTTGTATGAAATCAATGATAATCAGCAACTTTCAGATTCAGGCTCTGTTGTCTATTCTATAGAGAAGAAACAATCTGCCGAATATCATTTTTTTGAAATACCTATACCGACAGAAAAACAAAAGAATTATTTAATTGAGATTGAAGTTTCGGATCAGAACAGAAAAACAAGCAGAATAATTTTTGAAACAATAAACAGAACTGAAAGATTCAATCAACAGGATTTTGTAATTACCGATTCAGCAACCAATGAAATCTTTTTTGAACCCTATATAAATTCTAATAAACCTTTTAAAATAAAACACTACGATCAAAAATTTGATTCACTTTTTGTTTCGTTTTATAAGAGGGATTTTATAACTCCACTCCCACCCAACGATCAGAGAACTTTTATTGATTCTTTAACTTTACATGATTCTACATTTATCTGTTATCCCGATTCGATTAATTATGATGATTTTACCCAGGAAGGTAACTATGTTTTTAATCCTTCAAAAACTTCTGAAAGTGGATTTTTACTTCAAAATTACGGAATCAGTTTTCCAAATGTAGTTACACCATGCCAGTTGATTGAACCATTGATTTATATTACGGCTATTGGTAGTTGCAACGATGATTCAACAAATGGAAGAACAACCAAACTTATGGTAGATAATTTTTGGTTATCGAAAGCAAAAAATGCAAACCGATCACGTGAGCTGATTAAGATTTTTTATACCCGAGTAATGTATGCCAACAAATTCTTTACATCCTATAAGCCAGGTTGGCAAACCGACAGAGGAATGGTTTATATCGTTTACGGATCACCCGATTACTTGTATAAATCGGCAAAAGAAGAACGATGGATTTATAGTCCTACTGATATGGGACCTAGTGTTGTTTTTAACTTTGAGAAAACAGAACACCAATTTACAACTAACCATTTTGTGTTAAACCGAGCAAAACAGAAAATTACAGGATGGGAAGAGAATGTAAAAATGTGGAACAGCGGAGAAGTATACTATTTTCAACCATAAAAGTGATGAAAGAAGAAAAAGATTTTATTTTTGGCATACGTGCCGTTATTGAGGCAATAAAAGCTGACAAACTAATCGACAAATTAGTTATTCGTCGAGGATTAACAGGTGAATTAAGTCATGAACTTATGACCCTGATAAATGAACTTCAAATACCTTATCAATTAGTACCTAACGAAAGAATAAGCAGAATTACCCAAAAAAATCACCAGGGAGTTATCGCATTTATTTCGCCAATTGAGTTTCAGAATATAGAACAGATTATTCCTTCGTTATTTGAAGCCGGAAAGACTCCATTTGTGGTAATTTTAGATAAAGTTACCGATGTTCGAAATTTTGGAGCTATAACCCGAACGGCTGAGTGTGCAGGAGTTGATGCAATTATAATCCCCGAAAAAGGCTCAGCACGAATATCGGGTGATGCTGTTAAAACATCGGCCGGAGCCTTGCATAAAATACCCGTTTGCCGAGTTCAAAATTTACTTCAAACCATAAAATTTTTAAAATCAAGCGGACTGCAAGTTATTGCAGCAACCGAAAAAGCAGAAGACTATTATTACCAAACTGATTTTACCGTTCCTACGGCAATCCTCGTAGGTTCTGAAGACCAAGGCGTTGAAGTTGAATATTTAAGAATTAGTGATAAGCTGGTAAAAATCCCAATACTTGGCGAGATCGAATCGTTAAATGTTTCTGTAGCTGCAGGGATAATAATGTATGAGGCCGTAAAACAAAGGTTATAAATCTAATTTGTTTTAGAAAAAGGTAGTGTAAATTTAAAGGTGGAACCTTTATTCAAGTCGCTTTCGACCCAAATTTTCCCACCATTACGCTCAACAAACTCTTTACACAGTATTAATCCCAATCCCGATCCTGTTTCGTTTGAGGTGCCTTGTGTAGTATGGTGTTTATCAATTTGAAAAAGTTTATCCTGATCTTCTTTTTTCATACCAACACCATTATCAATAATCGAAATTTCTACGTTATCATCTACACAATCTGCCCTTAAGGTAATTAGTCCATTCAGGTTTGAAAACTTAATGGCATTGGTAATGAGGTTTCTGATTACAGTTGTAATCATATTTTCATCGGCATATACCCTGCAATGGTCATCAATTTTAATATGAATCTTTATTTTCTTATTCTCAATATTCATCATGAGCAGATCAATTGTATTTTCTGCAATTGTTTTTAATGTAATCTGTTTGGGTTCATAAGGAATGCTGCCAGTTTGTGATCGCGACCATTGTAAAAGATTCTCGAGCAAATTATAAAGTTGTTTCGATGCGTGATTCATTAAGTCTATAAACTCTTTACTTTCTTTCTCAGAGAAAGAAGAAAAATTTTCCGATAAAATCTCGGTAAGGTTTAAAAATCCTGCAATAGGATTACGTAAATCGTGAGCAATAATCGAAAAGAATTTGTCTTTACTTGCATTTAGCTCATGTAATTTTTTACGCTGCTGCTCAAGCTCATCATTTTGTAAACTAATGGTCTTTTTTGCTTTTTTAAGATCGACCATTTTACCAAATAACTCAATGGTTCGCTCTCTGAATTTCTGGTTTGTACTTTCGAGTTGAGCTTGCTGAATAGCTATTTCATATTGTTGTTTTTCGAGCTGTTCATTCTGTTGACTGATAATTTTTTTTGCTCTTTTTAGATCAACCATCTTACCAAAAAGTTCGATAGTACGACCTCTGAATTTTTCGCTTGACTCTTCGAGTTTTTTCTGCTGCAACTCAAGTTCTTTACGTTTGGTTTCCAGATCTGTATATTGCCTTGATAGAGTAAACTGAACAGACTTTAGATCTTCTACACGCTCCAACAAACTCAAATCTTCGAAAGAGGTTATATCACTCTTTTCATTGGGTTTATCGATATCAGTCGAATCCTCTTTCTTCGTATTGGCCTTATTTCTATTATTTTGCGATTCTGATGTCATGAGGATTTTTTCTAAGCTATATCTTTAACCTTATACTATCTTTTCAATATAAAAGATGCATTTTATTCATATTTTTCCATTTGGCTTGGTAATCGTACTCTACAAAATATATTTTTAAATCTGCCTGATAATCATATTGAGTAAAGAAAATCTTTTTATCTGCCTGATAATCATAATCAGTAAAATACCATAAGCCGTGGTTTTCTTTTGCCTGGTAATCGTATTTTACTTTAAAAACCAATAAGTCGGCCTGATAATCGTAGTTAGTTACAAAAACCTTAACATCCGCCTGATAATCATACTGAACAGAATATATTTTTTGGGCTTTTAATCCAAACGATAAATGCAACAATATGATTAGCAACAGTATACGCATATGAATTAGGTTAATGCTGAAAGTTTAAGTTTTCTAAGATCATCACCTGAAGGACTTTGAAAAACAGCAAGTTCAAATTCAGGAATTATTGCCAGAATATGATCAAAGATATCGGCTTGCACCTTTTCAAACTCAACAAATGATGTTTCTTTACAAAAAACATAAATCTGCAAGGGTATTCCTTTTTCGGTAGGTTGTAAATGCCTTACAAGTAAACTATAGGGTGAATTAAGCGGGTACAACTTTGGATGATTATCAAGATATATCTCACAGTATTTTCTAAAAATTCCAATATTAGTAAGATTTCTTCCACTCAGACGATCATTTTCGACTCCTAATGTTTTATTGTGTGCTTCTATTTCAGCTTGTTTTTCGATAAGATAATCTTTAATAAGCTTAATATTTTTAAAACGTTCGAGCAATGGTTCATCACAAATTTTAATTGTTTTCAGATCAATATAAATAGCACGGGCTATCCTTCGACCACGGGCATCTTCCATTCCTTTCCAGTTCTGAAAAGACTCTGACATAAGCGCATAGGTTGGAATAGTAACAATCGTTTTATCAAAGTTCTGAACTTTTACAGTGTTAAGTGTAATTTCGAGGACATCACCATCAGCATTTCGGCTAGGCATCGTTATCCAATCACCAATTTTCACCATTTGATTTGCCGAAAGCTGAATACCAGAAACCAATCCGAGTATGCTATCTTTAAAAATAAGTAAAAGAATTGCTGCAACAGCTCCTAAGCTTGCCAGTAATTTATAAGGTGATTTTCCAATTAATATCGAAATAATAAATATACTACCTATAAAAATCACAATAATACTTATTGTTTGGAGATAACCTTTTATTGGTCGGTCTTTTGCCACAGGTAAAGTCATATAGACCTCATGCACAGCATCGAGGAATGCATTAATTATAAGCATCCCAATCAATATCATATAAATATTAATTGCGGATAGAATTTTACCCTGCCAAACAGGAAAATCGCTCAAACCATTAATGATAAATCCGTAAATTATGATTGCTGGTACTAAATGAGATAATCGGTTTAGGAGTTTTCGGTTTAATAAAATATCATCCCACTCAGACTTGCTTTTCTTAACAAAATTATGAATGATATTAACGAGAGTAGTTTTTGTAATAAAATAAGCAATAAAAGCAATTATAAGTACCGATATAATAATTACAGCTGTTTTTGCATATAAGGCATGATCATTTGTAAATCCATAACTTAAAAACCATTCCTTTATTTTTAATCCAATTTCCGAATTCATAGTCTAATCAAGTGATTTTTGTAGTTAATTTGTAAATTAGTCTTCAAAATTACTGCTTATATTTAATTAAACAAAACCAACCACTATGAAACTATTACAAACCTTACTTTTCATCTGTTTCGCCCTGATTACTTATTCTCAGGATAAATACTCGACCTATTTTACCAACGAAAGTATGCGGGTTGATTTTATTTTTGCAGGCAATGCAAAAACCGAAAAGTTGTATCTTGAGCAAATCAAAAAAGAACCTTTTTGGGGAGGTACAAAAACGAACCTTATCGACTGGTTTGATTATGGCGAATATAAATTCGAAGTAATTAATCCGGAGTCAGGTACAGTTATTTTCTCGAGAGGATTTTGTACCCTTTTTGAGGAGTGGCAAACCACCACTGAAGCTCAACAGGTTGATAGAAGCTATTATCAAACCATAACCTTTCCCTACCCTAAAAATCATGTAATACTTAAGATTTATAGTCGTAAGTGGGAAGGTGATTTTATAACAGTATTTGAAACCACCATTAACCCAAAAGACTATTTTATTAACCCCGAAACCAAAACTATACCTTATAAAAAACTAGTGGATAATGGTGGTCCAGCCAATAATGTTGATCTTGTTTTTTTGGCTGAAGGATATACAAGTGCAGAAATGGAAAAATTTGAGAACGATGTAAAGAAAATTGTTAATTATCTTTTTAGTCAGGAACCATATAAATCAAATTCAAATAAATTCAATATCTGGATTGTGAATTCTGCGTCCGAAGAATCAGGAACAGATGTTCCGGGCAAGGGCGTTTATCGCAAAACTATTGTGAATAGCAGTTTTTACACATTCGATAGCGAAAGATATCTTACAACACCCGATATTGAATCGGTAAGAGATATTGCCGGAGTGGTTCCTTATGATGAAATTTGCATAATTGTTAATACTGATATATATGGCGGCGGCGGAGTATACAATCATTTTGCCGTTTTCTCTGCTGATCATTTTTTATCCGACAAGGTTTTTATTCATGAGTTTGGTCATTCATTTGCAGGATTAGGCGATGAATATTACGATTCATCCACATCCTATTTGGATTTTTACAATACAACCATTGAACCCTGGTCTCCAAATTTAACTACACTCATAAACTTTGATAAAAAGTGGAAATCGATGATAGATGCTAAAACAGCTATTCCAACTCCCCGAGCAGCTGAGAATAAAGATATTGTTGGTGTTTTCGAAGGTGGTGGATATGTAAGCAAAGGTGTTTATAGCCCCATGATGGATTGCCGAATGAAAAGCAACGAAGCAAAAGGTTTTTGCCCGGTTTGCTCGAAAGCAATCGTTGATATGATTAGATTTAAAACTGAATAATTGATAAAAAAATGGAATAAACCAGTTGGCTTTATTCCATTTTTCTTTTGTGATCGATTTGCTTATTCTTTTCTTGCGTGTTGTTTAGCAATAAAATAATAAATTACCAAAGCCAGGCCACCGAAAAGGAAAACCATTGAAAGATAAGCAACGCCCTCTTCAAGTTCTGTTGTTGTTTCCAAGATACCACCAATTAGAAAACCAACGGCTATACCAATACATAGCAAGCCAAACTTTAAACTCGGTGATACATTTGCTTCACTAGTGAATATATTAGCTGTTAAGCCCTTGTCAATTAAGGCAAGTCGTTCTTTGCGACGAATATATAAGTGAAATATTCCATAAACTGTTGCAAAAAATGCAATTCCTACTAAAAAATCAAAATCCATAGTTGTATACGTTTTAGTTAAACATTGTTTTATTACTCTGACGACACCTTTTTAAAACAGGTTACAAATTCAGCAAAAATATTGTAAGTTTATGCCTGCATAAAAAATACATGACATCAATCAAGACCTAAGTAATTAAGATTTAGATAACTAACAATCATTAAACTTTTCACATTTAAGTTTGTCAAAACGATAAACAACTAAAGAACAAGAAAACTAAAAATAAGAACATGAAAAAACTGATCACTATTTTACTGATGCTGGTTTTTACCGGCTCATTTGCACAGCAAATTGCAAAGCCCGAATTAACAGAAGATCATTACAAATACAATTGGCGATTAACCGATATTTATGCCGATTGGGATGCCTGGAAAGTAGACCTTGAATGGATTAAAACACAAATCCCAAAGTATATGGATTTTAAAGGACACCTGGGTGAAAGCGCTCAAATAATGCTCGATTACAAGAGGTTCTCTGAAAAATTATCTCAAGTAAGTAGTAAATTATATGTTTATGCCTCATTAAGTAAGGATATAGATGGAAAAAATCCAATGTATTTAACGAAACTACAAGAATTACAAACTGTATTTATTGAGTTTAGCCGCAACACTGCATGGATTCAGCCAGAATTAAAAACTATTCCGAAAGAAAAGATTGAAGGTTGGATGAAAGAAAATAAGGAACTGGCAATTTATGAGCATAGCTTCGATAGTTTTTATCGTCAATTAGCCCATATCTTAGATGAGCAAACACAACAAACACTTACTTATTATAGTAAAGCTCTAGCTGCATCCTCAAACACCTACAATTCACTTTCTAAAGCCGATATGGAGTACCATAAAGTTACTTTATCTACTGGCGAAGAGATTGTAACTAGTCCGGCAGCAGCATCAAAGGTTTATACAACAAATCCAAATCAAGACGATCGTAAAATAACAGCCCTGGCTCGCGAAGATGTGTATGCTAAAAATAAAAATACCTATACTGATATTTGGATGGGAATTGGAAATGCACGTTGGGCAAGTGCTCAGTTAGAAGGTTACGAATCATCTCTGGATGCAGTTTTACAATCGAACAACATTTCTAAAGATGTTTATAACAATCTTATCGAAGTAGCCGGAAATAATACAGCATCGTTATTAAAATACCGCGAACTTCGTAAAAAAGCACTTGGACTCGAGAAATACTATTTTTCTGATGAATCGTACGAAATTTCTGATTTTACAAAATCATATTCATGGGAAGAAGCGGTAAACATGGTTCAGAATTGTCTCAAACCTATGGGTGATGAATATAATAAGCTCCTAGCAACAGCTTTACAAGGTGGCTGGGTTGATGTATATGAAAAACCAGGCAAACAAACCGGAGCATATAGTTGGGGCATTTATGGTGTACATCCTTTTATTCTGATGAACTGGAACGAAAGCCGTGATAATGTTTTTACTCTTGCTCATGAACTGGGACATTCAATGCACAGTATGCTAAGCAGTAAATATCAGCCTTATGAATACTCAGAATATGCTTCAATGGTTGCTGAAGTAGCATCAACTTTTAATGAAAATATGCTACTCGATTACATGATTAAAAATGCTAAAACGCCAAATGAGAGAATAGCATTACTGGTGCAAGCCATCGATAATATCTCCGGCACATTCTATCGCCAGTCGCAATTTGCAGAGTTTGAGTTAGCTCTTTATAACATGATTGAAAAAGACTTACCTATGAATGCCGATATTATTGCCAATACGTATACTGAAATCGATAAAAAATACAATGGCGATATTCTCGAAAGATCAGCAAACTTTGGATATGCATGGCCACGTGTTCACCATTTCTTTGGATACTATTATTATGTTTATAACTATGCCGTTTCGTTTTCAGCATCACAAAGCTTATTTACTCAGATAACAAAAGCTAAAACAAAACAGGATGCTGTAAATGCACAGGAACGATATTTAACAATGTTAAAATCTGGAGGAAATGATTATCCTGTTGAATTGCTTAAAAAAGCAGGTGTTGATTTAAATACCAAAGAACCATTTTTAGCTGTTGTAAAAAGAATGGATGAGTTGGTAAACCAGCTTGAGAAAGCCCTTAAAGAAGCAGGTAAAATTTAGTGTTAATTGTTTTTAGGATTCTAGGGATTGCCTTTATGGCAATCCTTTTTTTGTAACTTTTCACGGATAATAATAAAATCTTAATTCGTTTTTCTTTTACCTGTGGTTCAGGTATATTACATTTGTAATTAAATTTTTTAAATCAAATCATGGTTCAACGGTTTTTAAATTTGATATTCTGTTTTTCACTTATACTGCTAGTTACTTTCTCAGTTATTGCACAAGAAAAGAAAGCAACTGATTTGGATGAACTTAAAGATGCTCATATCAACTTTAAAAATAAAGATTATTCAAAGGCTTATGGATATTTTCAGAAAATGTACGAACAGTATCCAAAAGATCCAACATATAACTACTATACAGGAGTTTGCCTTTTGTTTCTCGAAAAGAATCCTGAAAAAGGATTAAAAAGACTACGACTTGCTGCTACTAACGATGTACCTGATGATGTTTATTTTTATCTTGGATTGGCTTATCATAATTCTTATTTTTTTGATGATGCCCTTAAAAATTATAACTGGTTTGAAAAAAAAGCATCAAAAAATAAAGCCAAAGAATACGATTTGCAGAATCATATAAATAAAACAATTAATGCCAAATCACTTACTTCGAGTATAGTTATCCCAGTGGTTATAAGTAAAATTAATATAAAAAGAGACTCATTCCATGAGCAATATATTATTCCAGAATTGGAGGGCAAATTTGGTCATCGTAATCGCTTAATAAAATCTCAAATAGACAGTACAACAGGATTTTCAGCTATGTATATGCCCAATAATCCAGAAAGGAATGAGGTTATTTATTATTCGATGAGAAACGATAAACGTGGTGATCTGGATATTTATAAATCAACACGAAAAGCAGATGGCACCTGGAGCGAGCCTGAAAATGTTGGAGATATTATAAATACTCCCTTTGATGATAACTTTCCTTACTTACATTCAGATGGTTCAAGCTTATATTTTGCCAGTAAAGGTCATTATTCTATGGGCGGATACGATATTTACCGTACCGTTTGGAGTTGGGAAAAGAAACAATGGAGTAAACCCGAAAATCTAGGTTTCCCGATTAATTCGACAAGTGATGATTTCTTTTTTGTTCCTTCACCTGATGAAAAATATGCATTTTTAAGTTCGTCTCGAGATTGCACTGTGGAGGAGTTGAATGTATATCGCATAAAATATATAAATGACAATCCTCAAATTGAACAAATATCTTATAATGAACTTATTATAGCCTCAAAATTGGAGATTAATTTAGTTGATAAAAATGATCAAAAAGCAGAGAAAAACAATAAACCAAAGAATGATCAGGGTGAGTTTATAAAACTTGAAACAAAAGATAGTTTCTTATTTAAAAGTGAATACGATAGTATTCTGAACGAAGCGATGAAATATCAACTCAGGGCTGATTCACTTAAATGGGTAATCGATTCTAAAAGATCCCAATTTGGTGATTCCCAAACCGAAGAGCAAAAGAAAAAATTAAGTAACGAATTAATCCAACTTGAAAGCAGTATTTATTCAATGCAAAAAATTGCTGATCAGTTATATGAGCGTGTAAGAGAAATTGAACAATTGAATCTTGCTAACAAAACATCAAGCTATGAGGTAAAACAAGAAAAATCCAATCTGGAATCAATACCAAAAAATAAGAATAATACGTTGGTTGCAAAAACTAATATAAATGACAGTATTAGTTTCAGGCAAATAGAACAGATTAATAATAATGATAATGAAGTAGTTAATGAAAACCCAGAGGTAAGTTTCTATATCAAAACACCTTCGGTTTATACTGCAAAAAAACCAATTCCTACCAATGAAAAACTACCCAAAGGTATTGTTTATATGATTCAGTTAGGAGCCTTTAATTCGGTAAAATCGCCAGATTCGTTTCATGGTTTTACACCCATATCTTGCATAACTAAACAAGGAAGCAATTTAAGAAAATATTATACTGGGAAGTTCTTACAACTTAAAGATGCCGAAAAAGTACTTCCCAAAATTAAGGCAAAGGGTTATAAAGATGCCTATATTGTAGCTTTTAACAATGGCAAGGTAATTCCCATAAATGATGCAACAAAATTGGAAACGAAACAGCCACCTGGTAATGCATCCGAAAATCTTACAAGTAATAGTACCAACCAAATTGACCCCGATGAATTGTTAATTCAATTTACGCTTAAATTTGAATTAACCAATCAGGATACCGTTTTATTAGACAAAATCAAGATTCAAATATCCGATAAAGCCAAAATCAATAAAGAATTAAAAGGTAATATTTTGTTTATTTCTATCGAATGGTTTGTAAGTTTTGAGGAAACATATGCCATTAAGAAGAAACTCGAACCGATTGTAAACAAAGAGATTGAAATACACGCATTTTTTGGTGAAATTAAAATTCCAGTTGATCAGGCTCGTAAGATGACCCATTAAACTATCTTTATTGTGCTTAATTGCTAATATTGTTGTATATTTGGCCCTTTAAAAACCGATTAGTAAATATTTTATGAACATCAGAAGAAAGTACGAGCAGGATCCAAATTACGAAATGAGTTCGAACGATGGGAAAGACTATTCACTCATCCTTTATAATGACGATATACATGATTTTAATTATGTTATCAGTTCATTGATTGAAATCTGCAACCATGATGAGATACAAGCTGAACAATGCACCTATCTGGTTCATTATAGCGGAAACTGCCAGATAAAAAGAGGCAAACACAATCAGCTTAGCCAGATTAAAAATGAGCTTATTGAAAAAGGATTAACCGTTGAAATGATTTAGTTTTATATCTTGGTTATTGATATATTGATTATTTGTAATTAGATTTTTGAATTAGGTATTATTTATTCTTAATATTTTGCTGTTGTAAATCTATTTTATATTTTTGTCGAACTTTTTCAGGAGAGGTGGGTGAGTGGCTGAAACCACCAGTTTGCTAAACTGACGTACTCGATTAGGGTACCGGGGGTTCGAATCCCCCTCTCTCCGCA
>JFJP01037922.1_pt1 | contig 21143 bp, 12 predicted proteins | sample 431651 | NCBI WGS metagenome assembly JFJP01 (sample SAMN02602958, study PRJNA72255) | Microbial mat metagenome, whole genome shotgun sequencing project. | biome: fresh water; feature: sink hole; material: water; isolation source: purple microbial (photo- and chemosynthetic) mats found in...
TTTCCATATTTTCTAAATCTTTGACGGTTAGAGAGAGGAAAGATAAGGTTCGGTCATCCCATTGACTTCTGATGTGTTGTACGTGTTCGTCAAACGAGAGAAAGATATCGACAATCTGAGGGTCCAAGTGGCTTCCCCGGCTTTCCCGGAGGATGGCAACAGCCTGTTCATGGGACATCCCCTTTTTGTAAGGGCGCTCACTCCTGATGGCGTCATAAACATCTGCCACCGCCATCATGCGCGCCGGCAAGGGAATCTCAGTACCTGACAAACCATCAGGATACCCCGATCCATCCAATTTTTCATGGTGCGATCGAGCGATCTGCTGCGCCGTCTCCAGAAAGCCGCCCGTCTCGCCAATATTTTTCTGGGCACGGGAGAGAATTTCATAGCCACGGATCGAATGGAGTTTCATAATCTCAAACTCTTCCTTGGTGAGCCGGCCAGGCTTTAGCAGGATGCTGTCGGGAATGGCAATCTTGCCGACATCATGCATGGGGGCAGAGGTTACAATCTGGGCCGATCTTTCGGCGGTCAGATAGTCGGCGTGCTCCGGTAATTTGCGCAAGCTGTCGACGATAAGTCGCATATACTCCTGGGTACGGCGAATATGATTACCGGTTTCCTCGTCGCGGAATTCGGCCAGGGTGGTGATGACATGGATGGTCGCCTCCTGCATGCGGTTGACTTGGGAAATCCGGCGCGACACTTCCTCCTCAAGCCAGAGATTACGGTCATTCAGCAGATCGTTGTATTTCTTGATCTCCAGGTGATGGCGCACCCGCGCCATGAGAATGGGCGGACTGATCGGTTTATGGATGTAGTCGGCGGCCCCAAGACTAAGACCATAAGCTTCATCCTCCACCTCTGTCTTGGCGGTGAGGAAAAGGAGAGGGATGTTCCGGCAGGCCTCTTCAGCCTTCAACCGACGGCAAACCTCGAGCCCGTCCATCCCGGGCATCATGATATCCAAAAGAATCAAGTCCGGAGGACTTGCAGTCGCAAGCTGAAGTGCTTGTGGACCATTGGTCGCTGTTTTCACCCGATAGGAAGGTTTTAACAGTTCCACCAGAAGAAACAGGTTGGTCGGCGTATCATCAACACAGAGGATAGTGGCCTTCTTTTTCGCACCTGGTTGCATGGATTATTCTCCTCGTGAGGAGGCCAACAGTACCAAGGCTTCCTCGAATTGAAAGTGGGCGATCGCCAGGGCGATTTTTTTTGTGGCTGCAGGAGTCAGAATCTTTTGCAGCACCGCTTCGTGCTCTTTCCAGTAATCCTGGGCGGCGCTATCGGATTCAGTAAGCAAGAAACACAGCTCTTCCAGGACTTGGTCGGAATTGTCCATGACCAATGGCATGGCAATCTGGTCAGCGGGCTGATCTGCGTGTTCGGTGAAATACTCGCGTAGTGCCCCGCGGGTGGGCGAAAGCTGCGCCTCCAGCGCTCTGATCAAGGGTTGCAGGACTGACGACCGTCTCCGGCAGCTCAGTTCGATGGTCTCAGCAAGTTCTTGGAGCGCTTCAGCGCCGATGGTCCCTGCCAATCCCTTGAAGGTGTGTACCAGTCCGGCGAGCTCGTCCCATTGCCCTTGTTCAAGGCGGCTAAGAAGGTTCCGGGCAAGGTCAACGTAGTCCCGGGCGAACTCCTTCAGAATCCTCCGGTACAACTCGACATTGCCGGCACAGAGGCTGAGTCCTTTTCCAAGATTAATGCCAGGGATATTTCCGGGCAGGCGGTCATTAATTCCGCTCATCCTGGGCACATCCCTCGTCGCAGGAAACTGCGAGGAAGAGTTCCCCCCGCCGTCATAATAGGTTCCGAGTGTCTGCAGAAGATTCTCCAGTTCAAACGGTTTGGAAATATGCGCGTTCATGCCTATGGCCGTGCAGTGTTCTTTTTCCTTGGCCATGGCGTGAGCGGTTATGGCGATAATAGGCAGGGCGGCATGCCGTGGTTGAGCGCGCAGGAGCCGCGTCGCCTCGTATCCGTCCATGACCGGCATCTGAATGTCCATGAGTACGGCATGATATGGATTGTCCACCTTGGCGTTAATCATCTCAACGGCTTCCCTGCCATTATTGGCGATATCGACCGAAATATCATGATAGGCAAGCATTTCCGAGGCAATCTGCTGGTTGAGCATATTATCTTCAGCCAGGAGAACCCGCATGCCTTGGAGTCGGGAACTGCCCCTCAAGGGTTGAACCGCACTGTCGATGCTATGTCCCAGCCACGGCTCCTCGATCATCCGGCGCAAGTCCATGGGCAGCACGGGCTTGCGCAAGAAGTGGCAGGTCTCCTGTTCATCGCAGAGTTCATGAATCCGCTCCTGATCATAGGCCGAGACCACTGCGATGACGGGCTGGCGGAAACCCGGCAGAGCCCTGATGGCGCCAATCAGCTCCTCTCCACCCATGCCGGGCATAATCCAATCAATAAAGATAATGTCATAGGCCGCATTGTCCCGGGTCAGTAGATCCATGGCAGCCTCACCCGAGTCGGCCATATCGCTTTCGATGCCGAAAAGGCCGAGCATGGAGTGGAGAACCATGCGAGCCGACTCATGATCATCGACGACCAGCGCCTTGAGGTCTCGGCCTATCCCAACATCTTGGTTTTCTGCGGCAGACGCCTGCGGGTCCAACTGAAGAGTTACGGTGCAGGTGAATTGTGTTCCTTTGCCCGGTTCGCTGACGACGCTGATTCCTCCACCCATCAGGGACAACAGCCGTTTGGCAATGCTCAACCCCAGGCCTGTACCGCCATACCGGCGAGTAGTCGACCCATCGGCCTGGGAGAACTCTCGAAAAAGCCGGCCGACCTGCTCCGGGGTCATGCCGATGCCGGTATCTTTGACGCAAAATCTCAGTGAGCAGGTTTTGGTCGTCCGACTGATTTCCTCAATGCTGAGTTGGACATCCCCTTTTTCGGTAAACTTGACGGCATTGGCGAGCAGGTTAGTGAGCACTTGCTCAAGACGCAGTGGGTCACCCACAAAAGTGCCGGCGTTTCCGGCCAGCCTGGAACTTCTGATGTCGAGCAGCAATTCGATGTCTTTTTCCAGAGCGCGTTGGCGCAGGAGGGTCAGGACGCTGCTCACCATATCCTCAAGCCGAAAGGCAGTGGATTCAAGCATTAACTTACCCGCCTCTATCTTGGAAAAATCGAGGATGTCGTTGATGATTCGCAGCAACGACTGGGCAGCATGCTGGATTTTGCCGATGTAGTCCTGCTGCCGTACGTCGAGAACGGTGTTGAGGGCAAGATAGCTCATGCCAATGATGGCATTCATCGGGGTACGGATCTCATGGCTCATATTGGCGAGAAAAAGGGATTTTGCCCTGGTGGATTCCTCCGCCCTGGCGGTGGCAATTTCCAGTGCTTTCTGGATCTGTTGCCGCTGGGTGATATCTTCCTGGATGTTTGCAGCCATAGTGTTGAACGTTTTCCCCAGTTCCTGGATTTCCTGCACACCTCGGTCGGTGTCTGCACGGATGCTGTAATCGCCTCCACCCAAACCCAGGGCTTTGTCCCGCAGGACGCTCATTGGGGCAAGGACTTTCCTGCGGATGATCCCCATGGCGACCAGCACCAAGAACACTGTGACGATGAGGATGATAATGGCGGTAAAAATGCTGTGGGAGAGTTGGGTGGAGACCTGTTGCACCGCCGTTCTCGTCCGCTTATCGGTCAATCGGGAAAAGGTCTCTACCTCCTGCAGGAGAACATATTCAAGTCGGAGATAGTTCGCGCTGTAGACAAAGCTGTTGGCGAAGGCCAACTGCGGTTTGCCCTCGTCGGTAAACATCTTGGTCAAAGGGTCATAAAGGCCCTGGGTGGCGGCAAAGGCAATCTGGTCCTGCTCGAAAAGGGCGGTGGAACTTGCCAGAACCTTTTCCAGAGCGGCAAACTCCTCCTGACTAAACCCCTGTACTTTCATCCGCTCCTGAAGAGATTGACCTTGCTTGTTTTCCGGCATGGAATACGGACGGATGCCAGCCATGACCTCGGCCCAGTAGGTCGGTCCGTACCCGTCAGGCGGGGCCATAGTCCCCCTTCTAATATCAATGATACTGTAATAGTAGGTGAGGTATTTGTTGTCGGCCGAGGTTGTATAGGCACGCACCATACGGGAGAGGGCGGCGGTCTCCTCTTGGATATCGGCAGTGAGCTGCAGGGCTTTCTGCCGGTTGTTCTGCTCGGCCAGGGTTTGGGCATGGAGTTGAAGAACATGCACCAGTATCCAGCCATTGATGAATAGGGCGACAAAGATACCTATGGCAAACAATGTCGCGAATTTATTGAGTTCAAGTCCCTTCATGAATCAATTCCGGTGGCTGTGTTTATTTATCCACCTGAGATCGGGCAAGAATCAGGCCCACTTCCTTCTCCACACTGCGATACTCCTCTTCCAACTGCGCCAGGAGCAGACCGCTATCGAGGAGCAATCCCATGGTCCCCAGGATTTCAAGCTCGTGGCACATGGCCGCGAGTTGCCTGGCGCCGATCTGGAGATTGCCGGATTTCATCGCATGAGCTGCCTTGCGCACCATCTCTGGATCGCCCGCCACAAGAGCGGTGCGAATATCGGCCAGCAGTCCTGGGCTGGCATGGAGAAAACTTATGAGAATGCGGGTAATTATTTCCGGCCGATCAGGCATCTGCCTCATGAGGTTTTCAAGCACGGCAATGTCGAGATGGGAAGAGGCACCGTTATTCGAAAGTGGAGTTGACTGCATAATCGTTGAATTGACTCAAGGGTTAATTTTTATATTGCTCAAAACAGTCTTGGCTGGGGCCAAGTCCTCCTTTAGTCCGCCAATGATGACCAAATTGACACAATCATAACATGCGGTATGGGGGGAGGCACGCTGGTTTTTTGGGTTGCATCAGCAAGGTACCAAATTGAACGGATAAAGTGTAATATCCTGCAATTCATCGCAATATATTTTTCTTTCTTCATCAAATAGTATCAACACATACCACCTTTTCAGGACCAACAAGCTCCTCAAGGGGTCAAAGACTCCAGACGTACTTCGAAAAGCAGGCTTTCAAATTCTCAAGTTTACCGATAGAGGAAGAGGATGGTGGCCTCTTCTGTTGGTGACTGCCGTTGTTTTTTATCATTACACCCCTCCTTGCTTACCCCCTTTCCATGCTTCGGAGCCAGTCAATTTATCTCAGTATCGTTGTCCACTTTGCTGAGCATGCCCGCAAGGCTGGAGTTTAAAAATTCAAAGAGGTTGTCGTAGGGTAGGTCATTGCCGGCGTTACCAGCACAATGGATTTCTTCTGCTTTTTCTGCCAATGCATTGAGACCACACTGGAGCAGGGTTCCTTTGAGAGAGAGGGCCAACCGGCCAAGTGCGAGGTAATCTGCCCTTGCAAGGGCTTCTTTCGCCTTGGCAAGATTGTCGGTAATAGTCAGGCAGGCAGCAGCCAGTACCCGGTCGATCTGTACTGCGTCCAGACTGGTGGTAGTCTGGAGATGAGCAATTACTGTGTCCAGACTTGACGATGGCCCGGAGGGAGCAACCAGGGAAGCGGCTGGGGCAGCGTCATCCCTTTGCCATGGTCTGGGGCTGAGAAAGGTATTTTGGTTCGCCAATGAGAGGAGCATCTCGGTCAGGTGCGCCGGCTGAAAGGGCTTGGTGATATAGCCGTCCATGCCGGCGGTCAAACACATTTCCCGGTCTTCACTCATGGCATGAGCGGTCATGGCGACGATCGGAAGATGGCCACCGCGCAGCCGATTGCCGAGCTCCCCAAGCAGCTCCTTGGACAGATCCACCTGCAGCGGCAACCGCTCTTCCAGAGCGCGGATGATTTTGGTGGCGGCCAGGCCGTCCATCAGTGGCATCTGCACATCCATGAGGATAAGATCGAAGGGCTGACCACGCAGAACCCCAAGGGCGTCCAGGCCGTTGGCAGCAGTGGTCACCCGATGGTCCCTTTCCAGCATCATCGAGGCGACATCACGGTTGACCTCGTTGTCGTCCACCACGAGGATGCGCAGGTCCTTTACCGCCAGCCCGAAGTGGCCGTGGTCAACGGGCGAAGGATCAGCCAGTTCGGCCGCGCAGGGTTCGAGATCAAGCGTCAAATGAAAGGTGCTGCCCCGACCGGGCTCGCTTTCCACCCACATAGTCCCGCCCATGAGAGCGGTCAACAGACGGCTGATCGACAAGCCCAGGCCGGTGCCGCCGTACTCCCTGGCATAGGAGTTATCCGCCTGTTCAAAGCTCTTGAAGATTGCCTCCAGCTTGTCTGGGGCGATGCCGATGCCGGTGTCGGTGACACTGAAATGGAAGCGGATTACTCCCTCCTCCGGTTGGTCCGGCGCCGGTTCGACCCTGATGATGACGGACCCTTGGGCCGTGAACTTGACCGCATTGCCCACCAGGTTAAGGAGGATCTGGTGAATGCGGAGGTCGTCGCCGACCACCGCCTGCGGCACCCCGGAAGCCTTGATGACTTCGAGCTTGAGCCCCTTTTCCACGGCCGGGACATTCATGGTGGAGATGAGGGTTTCCAGCAACCTGTCGATCCTGAAAGGTCGGTGGTCGAGCTGCAGCTGACCGGCCTCGATCTTAGAAAGATCGAGGATGTCGTTGAGGATACCCAGCAGACTCTTCGCCGCCTGCTGTACCGTCCGCAGTAAGCGGCGTTGCTGCCCGGCATTGCGCGCTTCCAGCGCCAGGTGGGTCATACCGAGGATGGCATTCATGGGCGTGCGGATCTCGTGGCTCATATGAGCAAGGAATTGGTTTTTTGCCAGGTTGGCCGCCTCGGCCCGTTCCGCGCGTTTTCGATCAGTAATGTCGAGATAAACGACCGTCAGTATCCGTTTGCCGATGGTGCCGATAATACGACCGTATATGGCGCAGTCGCGGACAGTGCCATCTCGATGCTTTAGAATCGCTTCAAAATCTGCACCTCCTGGCTGTGCGGCATCTGCTATAAGGCGATTGCGATCATCCGGGTTCGCCCACATCCCTATATCATTTCCGCTTCGTCCTTCCGCTAGCTCCGACGAATAACCAAAGGTTCGATACCAGGCTGCATTCCAGGTTGTTCCCCGGAACCCGTCACACTCAAAGGAAAAAGCCATGGAAACCGGCGCCGCCTTGAAGAGCTGAGAGAGATTGCTTTCGCTTTCTTTAAGGGCTTCCTGGGCACGCTTGGACTCGGTGATATCATCATAACACCCGAGTATGCCATAAATCGCCCCCTCACTGTTTCGCAGGGGAACCTTTGAGGTGCGGAGCCAACGCTGTTGGCCGTCGGGGGTGGTAAGAGGCTCCTCGTAATTAATTTTGGCCTGGCCACTCTCAATCACCGCATGATCATCGGCTCGATACAAGGCAGCAATTTCTGGGACATTAATGCTGAAATCGTCACCTCCGATGATGCTCTCCGGTTTGGATCGCCCAATATCTCGGGCAAAGTGACTATTGCATCCCAGGTATCTGCCGGCACTGTCTTTCCAGAAAACCCCTACCGGAATGGTCTGAAGCACATCTTGTAAGATCTGGTGCGATTCGTTCAGTTGCTGCTCCATCTGTTTGCGCACAGAGATGTCCAGATGCGTTCCTGAAACCAGAAGGGGCGCTCCATCTGCTGTCCGCGAGGCTGCGCGGCCGCGGTCGAGAATCCACACCCACTGGTTCTTTTTGTGGCGCATCCGCAGCTCGCACTCGTAATACGGAATCTCGCCGGAAAAATGCTTCTCGAAGACGGCATACGACCGTGCGAGATCATCGGGATGGACCAGGAGGTTCCAGGTCTTGAGCGTGATGGGCGTAAGCTCAGACATCTGGTAACCAAGCATTTCCGCCCAGCGCTCATTGATCAGGATTTCTCCGGTTGCCTGATTCCACTCCCAGGTGCCGACATTGGCGCCCTCGATGATATCGTTGAGCCTCCGATTGCGCTGCAGCACTTCCTGCTCGGCTTGTTTACGCGCAGTGATATCTTGAACAAAGGTGCAGTTAAAAATCTGATCGCCGAACTCCAGGCAATTGGAGTGTATTTCAACAGGATAGGTGACACCATCCTTGGTCCGGTGGAGGGTTTCAATGACTAATTGCGAGTTGTCCTTGAGCCGACGGCGAAAGTCAGGGTGAATGTCCGCGGTATAGGTCGGGTCGATGTCGTAAACGCTCATGCGCAGCAGCTCTTCCCGCGAATATCCCAAGGCCCGGCAGGCCGGGTTATTCACATACTTAAAATGCCCTTCTTCGTCGATCCAGAACATTTGATCCGCAGCATTATCGACGGCGAACTGGGTGAAGAGGAGGGCTTCCTCGGCCTGTTTTCGTTCGGTAATGTCCCGGGCTGCCGCGTAAATAAGGGTACCTGCGGGTACGGAGCGCCATTCGATCCAGCGGTAGGAGCCATCTTGGCAGCGGTAACGATTGACAAAATCTTTCACGGTTTCTTGCTGGGCAAGGCGGCTTACTGCGGCCAGAGTGGCCTCAAGGTCATCGGGATGCACCAAGTCAAGGAAGCGCATTTTTTTGAGCTCTGCAAGCGAATAGCCAAGCACCTTCTCCCATTGCGGATTCAGTCTGCGGAAATTTCCGTTGCCATCGGTGATGCACAGAAGGTCCAGGGCCACTGAGAAAAACTGATCCATCTCTTCGGTCTTGGCACGCAACGCCTCCTCGGCCCTTTTTCTTTCGGTGAAATCATAGATGAGCGACAGCATAACTTCAGATCCGCCCAGAGTGACCTTCTCCGCCGACCACAGGGTATCTTTGATTTTTCCTGATTTGGTGAGAAAGCGTATCGGTTCTTCCCGAAAAAAACCGGTCTCCCGGATTTTCCCCCCTAAAATGGTCCTTACTTCAGGATCTTCCCAGATGTTGAGTTCATAGGAGGTATGGCCGATCGTCTCTTCCCGGGTATGCTCGAGCATCCGCAGCCACTGCTCATTGGCATCAATGAAGCGGCCGGTCTCAATATCGGAGATGACCAGAGGGGCAGGAGAAACAGTGAATATTTTGGAGAAGATTTCCTGATTGTCCCGCAGGGTCTCCTCGACCCGCTTGCGCTCAGCCAATTCCTGCTGGACGGTTTCATAGAGTCGGGCATTGGCCAGCGCCATGGTCACCTGGTGGGCCAGCGTCTCCAGAAAACTGGATTGGGTAGTGAAATCCCGTTCCTCAAGGGAGGCAAGCCCGATGACACCAAGGATTTCCTCGCCGCTCTTCAGGGGCAGCGCCACAAACGACCTGATGCCGGCCCGCTTGCATTCCTCCCAGGTACAGCGGGCATCAATAGAGATATCTAGTGAATACATCGGCCTTGCTTCCCGTACCGCCAAGCCGCAGATGCATTCACCCACCCGATGCTCATGGACCACGCCCAAGCGCGGACGTTCCTCCGGCGGCAGCACCGCCTGTAAAACCAATCGTTCGTCTTCGCGCAGGAACAAAAACACCAGGTCGGCGTGGGTTGCATCCAGCATGCCTTGCATGGCCGCAGTCGAGGTCTGCTTCAGCGACAGCGTTGCGTTGATCGCCAAACCCAGATTATGGAGAGCATCGAGTTCACGGTTTCGTTGCTCCGTTACCGCCTCGGCCTGCTTGCGCGCGCTGATGTCGATGGTGATGCCAAGGATATTGCCCTCGGGCAGCATCCGCACCCGGTTCACAACCCAGACGAGATTGCCGTCCTTGCGCAGCAGACACCGCTCTTTAGTCACCGTCTTTCCCTGGGCAAGATCGTCGAAAGCGATTGGTTCCCCGGCAAGATCTTCAGGGGGGATCAGGGAAGTGATATGCATGCCGAGGAGTTCTTCCCTGGAATATCCGACCAGCTCGAGAGCCCGTGAGTTAACGGCGATCAGCCGGCCCTGAGGGTCGGTGATAAACATGCTGTCCGCAGCCTCTTCGAAGAGGAGCCTGTAAAGATCAACGTTGGGAGATGTGCTTGATGGCCTTTCTCGTCGTTGGCTGCTGTTGTTGCTCATGCTCTCACTCCTCCTTATTTCTCTGCCTCAGCGCTCCGGTTCCGGTCCGGTCAGGTCAGGTCAGGTTAGGTTAGGTTAAGTCAGGTCAGGTCAGGTCAGTTTGACCTGTAATGTAGGTTGAGAAAAATGGAAACCAGCTTTGTTTACAAAAAAGAATGGAGGGGTTGAGGATCGGACTCAAGCCTTGTAGAAAAAAGCGAAACGACCGCACATTTCGTGTTTTTGGGAAAAAATAAGTTATCGAAACGTCAAATCCAACTCATATTTACATCTAATATCGGTTTAAACTAGATACGTCAAACTTAAAAAATTTGAAGTTCCTAGGGTCAGTAACAAGCCAACGGACAGGTCCAAACGTCACTTCAATTCCTGAACTCAAACGACAAGCACATCTCACCGCTTCCCGAGGGTAAACTCCGGCTCATAACCCACGACGAAGGCCTGCGAAGTGACATTGCGCAGCGCCAGAAAATGGGCATTTTTTGTATCAAAGGGACAGATGGGCATGGCAGACAAGGCAAATCCAAATTTTCGGTAAAATTTGGGATTCCCCAGAACAAAGACCGTACTGTCTCGGATAACCTCCTGCCTCAGGGCAAATCGCAGCAGCTCGGAACCAACCCCCTGCCGTTGAAAGTCCGGCTTTACCGCGAGCGGCGCCAGATGCAGCCCGCAGACTGCGCTGCCCTCATAGGCATTGGAAAAGCCGATATAGGCAATGACCGAGTTGACGTGCAGACAGACCCACTCATGCAGCGCCCTGTTTTTGTTATGTAAATTGTCAAAAAGTTGCGCCTCGCCCCTGCTGTTGGGAAATGTCTGCTGCAGCAATGCGGAGACCTTGGGGTAATTTTCAGGGTCGAGCTTTCGTATCTTCATTCAATGCTATCCTTTTACTTTTTGATCGCTGAGAGCGGGGTTATACGATATATTCTTTTGTCATCAATCGACGTTTCAATTCCCGTTGCATTCCCACTTATTCCATCCCCTTGAAGAAGAGGAGTTCCGTCCATGGCTGAAACTATTCCTGAAGATATCAGTGATGACCTGAAAAAGGCCTGTACCCTGCACCAGCGAGCCTCTGCCGATTATCAGAAATGTATCGAATTCAACAGGTTAATGGCCAACATATTGGGAAGACTGGAAGATGCCGACTGTGACAGGGCCGCCGACAGGGTTATGGGCATACTTCTTGAGTGCAATCCCCGTGAAGGCGCCCACTGCGACAAATCCAGCATGATCAGCGAGAAGATGAAGAAGTTCGAGCAATGAAACAAGGCGGGAATCCTGAGAATTCAGAGTGGCTCCATTCCGTTACCATTCTTATTCACCAATGATTTTCACCAGCACCCGCTTCTTGCGGCCGCCGTCAAATTCCCCATAGAAGATCTGTTCCCAGGTTCCAAAATCAAGTTGCCCCTTGGTGACCGCCACCACAACCTCCCGTCCCATCACCTGACGCTTCAAATGGGCATCCGCGTTATCTTCGCCGAAATTGTGACGGTAGTAACTGACGGGTTCATGGGGGGCCAACTTCTCCAGCCAGACTTCATAATCGTGGTGCAGGCCGGATTCATCGTCATTGATAAAGACCGAGGCGGTGATATGCATGGCGTTGACCAGAACCAGGCCTTCGGAGATTTCGCTCTCCTGCAGACATTCGCGCACCTGTGGGGTGATGTTGATAAACGCCCGGCGGGTCGGCACATTGAACCACAACTCCTTACGATACGATTTCATTTCATTCCCTCTTCTGTTTACCTGATAGATTGCAACGATCCTTGCCCGCAAAGTGTCACTTATGAGCAAAACATACCAGATCCTCCAGATAGGCGAAATATAAACAAGCCTGGGCATCCTGCTCATCTTCTTGGAGCACTTGTCATCCCTGGAAAGACTGTCTTTCAGGACTTCTCAAAACTAACTCCGGCCTTTATTTCATTGACAGGCTGCTTGCTGCCCTAAACGTTTTGCCCATCCGACCGATTCAGGGAGTTAGGAAAAGATTATAATTTGTTCCGCTAAAATTCAATTGCCATGCTGATAATGATTCAATTTCCATTTACTATTCCGATTATTTTTGATACAAATAATAAGTAATCCTTAAGTAAAAAAGACCGTAAAAATATAGACAGTACTGGCAAGTGACATAACGTCAAATCATTTTTAAGGAGGTTTAAATGAAAAAAGAGATTTTACGGAAGTATCTTCCCGCGCTACTTCTCGCAAGCTTACTTTTCAGTGGTTGTACCACCACGGGGACTGACCAGCAAGCTGCCGCAAGCAAGGACATGGCCGCACCCGCTAAGCAGGCAGCAGCGGTTGCTGAAGTCAAACCGGAAGCTAAGGCAGAAGCCAACAAAAACGTCTATAAAGGCAAGGTTGTCGGCAAGTCCAATAAAGCCAAACAAATCTCCATCGAGCAGGAGAACGGTACCACCATTATGCTGTCTTTTGGTGACAACACCACCGGCCTGGAACACGCCACCGAAGGGCACGCCGCCATTGTCGCCTATGAAATGCGTGAAGGAAAGCCCTTTGCCCTGGATATTAAACCTAAACTCGCCAAAATTCCTGAAGGAACTTCAATTATCGAGGTTGACGAGTTAAAGGCACTTATCGACAAAGGTGAGAATTTTCTCCTTGTTGACTCCCGACCAGGTGCCCGCTACTCCGAATCGCATTTACCGGGTGCCATCTCCATCCCTGTCTGCGAGATGCAGGAACTTTTGCAGAATCTACCCACTGACAAGAACAAACTGCTTGTTTTTTATTGCGGAGGCCCCACCTGAGGCATGAGTCCAAATACAGCCGGTCAGGCTGTAAAAGCAGGTTACAAAAACGTCAAAATTTTTATGGCTGGAGATGTCGCATGGATCAAAGCTGGTTATCCAACCTATGCTAACTACGGCTGGGTCTGCCGTGGCAATAACGTCATCATCGATTTGCGGAGTGCCGAAAAAAACAAAGAAGCTCGCATTCCTCGTTCAATCAGCATGCCTTTTGCCAAATTCAGCGAAACCTACAGCCAGATTCCGGTCAAAGCCCCGGTTATCCTCTATAGTGACGATGATACGGAAACTCTGGCCGCCCTCAAACTCCTTCGCGAAGAGGGTTACAAAAAAGTTGCCCTGGTTGAAGGGAATTTTCTTGGCTGGAAACGGGTTGGCGGCACGTTAATCAGTGGACCGGTCGAGACCAAACCTCTGTGGACACGCAGTCTTGAAGAAGGCGAGGTCTCCAGAGCAGATTTTGAAGCCGCTTTAAAAGATCCAAAAAAGGCCATCATTCTCGATGTCCGTACCCGCGATGAAAGGGCCGCAGGCGGGTATCCAAAATCCCAGCATGTTCCTCTGGATGAGCTGTGCAAAGAGATGGACAATTTCATCTGCAAAATCAAAGATCTGGACAAGAAAAAGAAGATTTACATCCATTGCACCACCGGTGCCCGGGCTGGAATGGCATACAAAGAATTGAGCAAACGAGGCTACAATGCCTACTTCCTGTTAGCTGAAGTTGAATGCGAAGGGAATAAGTGTGTCATTAATGACTAGCATGTCCCGATAAATAGATTCATTTCATTTCATCTAAAAAGAGGCTGTCCCATCAGGGCAGCCTCTTTTTTTTTATTAATCTCCTGAGAAGATGCATTCTGCCACAACAAGATCCAGCATGAAGGCAAGGTACTTTGCAGAGATTTCCAGTTCATCTCCATTACAAAGACAAATGATCATTGGCAGTTGAATGCAGATCCATTTCGACGTATAACTTTATCAGAAGGTGTTGGTTGGTTCCTTCGTATTCGCTGGTTTTAAAAAAAGTCTGTCCCCTTATCTCCTGCATTTAATCGATTCATCTGCACCCCACACCTTCCTCTCACCTGCCCAGGAGGACCGATGACCATTCATAAGATCAGCCCGGCTGAAGCCTATCATCGCTGCGACCCGGAAAGTTTTTCCTTTGAAACCACCAGCGAAGTGGAAGAACTCTCCAGCTTCATCGGACAGGATCGTGCCCTGGAGGCCGTTGATTTTGGTATCGGCATGAAGCAGCAGGGGTTCAACCTGTTTGTTATCGGCCCGGAGGGTTCCGGACGCCACAGTGTGGTTGAATCATTCATCCATGACAACGCAGGCAAGGAGGCAACACCCAGCGCCTGGTGCTATGTCCATAATTTCCGCCTTCCGCATAAGCCCATGGCCCTGGAGCTCCCGCCCGGCCAGGGTCTCATCTTCAAGGTTGAAATGATCGAGCTTATCAACACCCTGAAAACCACCATCCCGGCTATTTTTGAAGGAGATGAATACCGGGCCCGGCGCAAGGCTATCGCAGATCTCCTTTCCCAGAAAATCGAGGCCCTCTATCATGAGGTCGAGAAACTGGGCAGGGAACAGAATATTTCCCTTATCCGCGGAGACCAGGGATTTCGTTTTTCACCCACCGACGACAAGGGCGAACCTCTCAGTGTCGAGGAATTCCACAAACTGCCGGAGAAAGACAAAGAACGAATTGAAATGAATATTGAGAATCTCCAGGTCAGACTTCAGGAGGCCGGCCATCAGGTCAGTCTCTGGAAAAAGGAAGGCGAGGAACAGAACCGCAAACTAAAGAAGGAGACTGCCAGACTGACAGTCTCCCCACTCATTGAATCCTTAAAGTTGAAATATCAGGGACATGAGAAAATCATTCATTATTTTGAGGATGTTCAAGAGGTTCTCAGCGATGGAGTGGATGATTTTCTCACGGAGGATCAGTCCGGCCAACATCCGCTGATCCTGGCCATAGGCGGGGGAAACATGCCATCCTTTGATCAGTACGAGGTTAATGTCCTGGTCAACCATGAAAACAATCACGGAGCCCCCGTGATCTATGAGGATCTGCCCACCTACCAGAACCTCCATGGCCGCATTGAACATCAGGCCAGAATGGGCATGCTTTCCACCAACTTCACCCTGATCAAACCAGGAAGTCTGCACCAGGCCAATAACGGTTATCTCATTCTGGATGCCAGAAAACTGCTTATGCAGCCCTTTGCCTATGAGGGGCTGAAACGAACCCTGCGCTCCCGCAAGATTCACATTGAACCGCTGGAACGACTACTGGGCCTGATGTCCACGATCTCCCTCGAACCAGAACCCGTTGATCTCAACATCAAGGTAGTGCTTATCGGCGAGCCCCTGATCTACTATCTCCTGCTCGCCTATGACCCGGAGTTTATCTCGCTCTTCAAGGTTCAGGCCGATTTTGAAACCGATATGAATCGCAGCAAAGAAAACCAGGAGCTCTACGCCACCCTCATCGCCAAACTGGCCAAGGACAAGAATCTCCTTCCCCTGCACCGCACCGCAGTGGCCCGTCTCATCGAGCAGGCAGCCCGTGAGGCCGGTGACCGCGAGAAACTGTCGCTTAGAATTCGCGAGTTTGCCGACCTGATCCAGGAGGCTGATTATCTGGCTAAAAAGGAGAATAAGTCCTTCATCGGCGATTGCGATGTGGAAAGCGCCCTTGCTGCCGGTCAACGGCGAGGCGGCAGAATCAAAGACCGACTCTTTGAGGCCATGGAGTCCGATATCCGCCACATTGACACCGATGGCACAAGGGTCGGCCAGATCAACGGCCTCTCCTTCCTCATGCTGGGCCGCGACTCCTTTGGCTGCCCGACCCGGATCACCGCTCTGACCCGTCCCGGTAAGGGCAGAATCATAGATATCGAACGGGAGGTGAAGCTGGGTGGCCCCATCCACTCCAAAGGGGTCATGATCCTCTCCTCTTTCCTGAGCAGCCGTTATGCCCGCACCACACCCCTCAGCCTCGATGCCAGCGTGGTCTTCGAACAATCCTACGGCGGCGTTGAAGGTGATAGTGCCTCCTGCGCCGAGCTTTGCAGTCTGCTTTCGTCCCTGGCCGATGCACCGATCAGGCAGTCAATGGCCATCACCGGGTCGGTTAGCCAGCAGGGAGAGGTGCAGGCCATTGGCGGTGTCAACGAGAAGATCGAAGGCTTTTTCGACCTCTGCGCCACCCGGGGCTTGAGCGGCGAGCAGGGCGTTATCATCCCGGCCAGCAACATCCGCCATCTGATGCTGAAAAAAGAGGTGGTGGCTGCCATGGAACAGGGCCTGTTCAGCGTCATGGCGGTTGAAAGTGTGGACGAGGCGGTGGAACTGCTTACCGGAATGGCAGCCGGTGTACGAGATGGGAAAGGCAGCTATCCCGCAGATTCCATCAATGGCCGGGTCGAGCTTACCCTGCATACCTTTGCGAAAAATCTGCAGGAGTTCAGCAGAGAGAAGAAAGAAGAGGACAACTAAGGGGAACAGTGCTGAGGCCATCTATGCAAAGGGGTTTCAGCATTTTTTACCTGAAAGATTCACCCGGTTCTACCCGTGTGTTTTTCATGATCTTATAGATGGCTGTCACACTGGGCTGCGGCGGGATACCGCGTGCTTCAAGCTGTTTGCTGACAAAGGTAAACACCTCGTCTTTCACGGAATCATCCCAGCCACCGGGAGAAGAAAGGATAAAGCGCTTATTGCTCCCGTGCAGCACCATCGTCCCCTCCCCTGATACCTCCACCCTGGATATTTCATCCCAGCGAATTTTCCAGGCGCCCAGTGACGACCTGTGGAAAAGGCCCTCACTGTCGATGTCAAAACTGCCGGAACCCAGCACCATATAGGCACCAAATACGGCGGAGACAATACATCCGGCAGCCAGCCAGTACTGTTGAGAGAGGAGCGATATCATCAACCCAAGGGCGCAAATCGTAATCCAGCCCCAGCCGATAATCCGGTAGGAGCGCATATCGATGTGGTGCATGTCCTTATTTTTCTCCATTTCGCTCAACTTTAATGTGCTGTTCATCTTAGATATCAAAAACCAATGGAGCCTCTTGCAAAACTCCAAAAACACCCTTCGACCGTTCGGCAAGCTCTCGGCTCAGGGTGAACGGTATCTTGGCTATTCCATTCGTGGTGAGCCTGTCGAACCACAACTCATATTTTTACAAGAAGCTTCCTCGTTCCCATGCACCGCATGGGAACGAAGTGCGGGATGCGCCGCATCCCGTTGGGTGACACTCGAAGGACGGCTGCTGTTTGAACTTGATGCACCGCATCCAGGATGGGTTCCCATGCGGCGCATGGGAACCAGATGGACCAGAGGAACCAGAGGAACCAGAGGAAATCCAATTATATCAAAAATTAAAATACTCCCACACTCAGGACGCTCTACCTTTTCTACTGTCCAGTGCCGCACGGACCCTGGTGGCAAGTTCTTTTTGAGAAAACGGTTTCTGCATGAAATTTACCCCTTCATCCAGCACCCCTTGGTGGGCGATGATATCGGCTGTGTACCCCGACATAAACAGGCATGCCATTCCTGGCCGGCTTGCCTGTAACCGTTCGGATAAGTTACGGCCGTTCATCTCAGGCATGATGACATCGGTCAAAAGCAAGTGGATTTCGCCGACATGCTCACCAACCAAGCCGATGGCTTGCCCTGGAGTGTTTGCCGTCAGCACGGTATATCCCAGTTGTTGAAGCATGATCTGAGTCATCTGCAGGATCGTCTGTTCATCCTCCACGAGCAGAATGGTTTCATGACCACATACCGCCGGTTCCACTGTGCCTGCAACTTGGAACTGTCCGGTATGGCCAGAGTACTTCGGCAGATATATTGTAAAGGCTGTTCCTTGTCCCGGTTCGCTGTAAACATTGATGAAACCTTTGTTCTGTTTAACAGCCCCGTACACCGTGGCCAGGCCAAGACCAGTTCCTACGCCGATGCCCTTGGTGGTAAAAAACGGTTCATAGATATGGGCCAAGGTCTGTTTATCCATGCCGCAACCGCTGTCGCTCACGGTAATCTGCACATACTCCCCAGGTATGAAATCAGCATGAACCTCGCAATATCCTTTGTCGAAGATTTTGTTTTTCGTCTCAACGGTTATCAGACCAACACCTCCGATAGCGTCCCGAGCGTTGACACAGAGGTTGGCCAAAATCTGGTCGATCTGTGACGGGTCAACCTTCACCGGCCACAGATCGGCCCCGGGAATCCAGGAGAGCTTTATGTTTTCACCGATGAGCCGCCTGAGCATCTTCAACATCCCACCCAAGGTCTCATTCAGGTCAAGCACTTTTGGGGAGACATTTTGTTTACGGGCAAACGTCAGCAGTTGCCGGGTAATATCGGCAGAGCGCTTGGCTGCATCATAGATTTTTTCCAGGTCGGCAAAAAGCGGCTGCGTCCGAGCTGTCTTGTACATGGCCATTTCTGCATGTCCAAGGATCACGCCGAGCATATTGTTGAAATCATGCGCCACGCCTCCTGCCAGAAGAGCCACTGACTCCAATCGCTGAGCCTGCTGCAGTTGGCTTGTGAGTTTGGCATTTTCTTCCTCGGCTCGCTTGCGCTCGGTGATATCGATAATCGCTCCGATAAGTCCAATGATCTCTCCTCGTGAGTTCATAAGCGAAGCCTTGTGGAAAATGACTTCATGCAGGATACCATACGCGTCCTGCATTTTTGATTCGTAAACCAGCGATCCTTGTTTTGTAAACAACTCTGCGTCCCTGGCGTGATAGATTTGGGCAAGCTCAAGGGGATAGAGATCAAAAGCGTCTTTCCCGATCACATGCTCCTTGCTCTTCCCGTAGAAGTCTTCAAAAGCCTTGTTGCACCCAAGGTACCGCCCGTCAAGATCCTTGTAGAAAACCGGAATCGGGATGGTTTCAAGGAGTGAGACCTGGAACGCCTTGCTTTCATCCAGTTGATGCAGCACCGCATCTTTTTGGGAAAGCGTGCGGGCAAGCTTGATTGTACTGTAGCTCAAGGAAGAGATCATCTTCGAGAGGCTTCCATAAAAAGCCATGGTTGCCTCGACAGTTTCATGACTCCAGCGCGGAACCCGATCAAGGGCTGCAAGGTACTCCCCTTCGTCAAATCCATATTTTTGGGCCTGGTTCCTGAACAGCTCGTAATCAATTATGTCGTCTTCGTAGAAAAACTGTCCGAGGAACACATTACCTAGATGTCGGCCACCGATCACGATGGGAGTTGCGATATCCCATAAGTTATTTTTGCAGTGATACGCTTTGAGGTTCCCGTCAGGAATATTCCTGGTCAGCAGCGTGTCACTTTCTCGACAATTATTCGACGTATCTGGATGGATCCGATGGAATTTTGTGCAGATATCTTCCCAGCCGGCACTGACCAAAACCTGTCCTTGATTGTTAACAATAGCAAACACGAGCTTCGTGATCTGATGAAAATGTTCCATCATCGTTTGCAGTGCCGGGGCATCGATAATATCGGCAAGCTCCAGGGTCCCGATATCTCCCTCCGGTTCGAGGAGAACCTGCAGTTTTTTTCGGATGGACGCCTCGCTTTTGCGTAACGCTTCCTCGGCATTTTTGCGTTCGGTGATATCACGGAACTCGGTCGCCCGGACCATCCGCCCTTTATAGGGAATGGCCGTCCCTCGAATGTAGAGGGGGAAGATTGAGCCATCTTTGCGGAGCCCTTCAGCATCATAGGGTTGCTGATACTGCTTTTGAATATGCCCAAGCACCATCTCCCGCCAATCAGGTGCAATGAGATTTAGCCCGTCCATACCGATAAGCTCTTCACGGGAGTAACCGGTCAGGTCGGAAAGACCTTGATTGCAATCTAAAATTATGCCTTGATCATGGATGACAATTCCGCCAAAAGAGGCGTTATGCAGCGCTCGAAAACGCTCTTCACTCTCCCGCAACGCCTCCTCCGCTTTTTTGCGTCCGGTAATGTCTCGAATAATACCTATTGCATCCCAACCATCCAGATCAGGAAGTGCCGTAAGAGAGAGCTCAACGGCAATTTCATGGCCATCCTTATGACGGGCCTGGAGTTCGAGTGTTGCGTCAATGGCTTTACCTTGACCCGTCTGCTGATAATGGCTGAAGGCTGTCTCAAATACCTGATGGTATCGATGGGGAGTAATAAGCATATGCATATTTCTACCGATCACTTCATCGCTTGAATATCCGAACATCCGGCTAGCGGCAGGGTTCCAATAAGAGACCAGCCCCTCCTGATCAACTATAATAATTGCTTCCTTCACGGAGTCGGTAATGGCACGCATACGAACCTCGCTCTCGCGTGCGACGCTCTCGGCTCGTTTGCGTTCGGTAATGTCTCGCCAGACACAATGATAGTGGGGATGCCCCTGGATATCTATAATCTGCGCCGTGACATGGACATTCCTGATTTCTCCATTCCGGGTCCGTTGCAATGTCTCAAAATCGGTCTTCCCGTCACGGATAACAGCCGCAATACGTGCCGCTGTTTCTTCCACCGTCTCCTTGGCTTCCACATCAGCTATACTGAGTTGGGCAAACTCTTCGCGGGAATATCCCAGTTGCTGGTGCACAGCCGTGTTGAACTCCACAAATCGTTTTGTTTCCGGATCAATAATCAGGATTCCATCAGGGGACTGCTCAAACATGATCCGCCTCAGTACCGTTTCCTTCTCAAAAGCCTGTTCTGACAGCTTGCTTTTGGAAATATCACTCAGCACAACAAGGCATTCAGGGGTTCCGGCAGCGTTCAAAACGAGCGTAGCTTCCAACCGTGCCCAGAAAGGAGGCTGGTTGGTTCGCAACAGTCGTAATTCACATGTCTGAGACTCTTTTGTCGAGAAGAGTTGCTTGCGGTGCAGGTAATAGCGGTCCTGGTCTTCGGGGAGAATGAATTTGGTGAACGGCTGTCCGATCAGCGCATTGCGAAATGATCCAAGCAGGTTAGCGACCGTGAGGTTGGCCTCCAGCACCGCATCTTGTCCAGAAAGAGTGCAATAGCCCACGGGCGCCAAGTTGTAGAGGTCGAAATAGCGAGATTTTGAATTCTCTAGTTCCAGCTGCGTTCGATGCAATTCTTCATTCTGCATCTCGAGCTCAAATTGGTGTACTTGCAACTCGTGGAGTATCACCCTGCTTTGTTCGGACGAAAAAGACCCCACGTCTTCCTGTAATTGAGCTGTTTTTTCTCGAGACAGGTCTTCGGCCTTTTGCCGGAGGGTCGTGTTGGAGCGGAGTGTATTCGTCGAGGTGCCAGCAGGTTCGGAGTGTTTATCCTTCGTGGTCATGATGAATCCCTTCATGAAGTCAAGCCTTAAACTTGCCGA
>JFJP01001950.1_pt1 | contig 21142 bp, 23 predicted proteins | sample 431651 | NCBI WGS metagenome assembly JFJP01 (sample SAMN02602958, study PRJNA72255) | Microbial mat metagenome, whole genome shotgun sequencing project. | biome: fresh water; feature: sink hole; material: water; isolation source: purple microbial (photo- and chemosynthetic) mats found in...
AAAATCCTGTAAGCGCAAATGCGTGGCTAGATAGCACTCCTTCAAGCCTTTAGATGGCTCGGGCAATGCCCACAGTGTCAGAGAAAACCGGACGTTTTCAGTCTGAAGCACTCATTCCCTGATTTAAGCTGACCGTCTCTTGATGGACGGCTGCGGTCCTAGCTTATCACTCAATAATACATGATATATAAATATTGCACTGCAATACGCACAACCACAATCTTGCCCGTCCACCAGAAAATCCGGATACACGGCATTCACGACCAATCGATGTCTTCTGTCTTGAAAGTCAATTCGTGGTGAATTCCGGCTAGTATCGAGTTTCTGGGTTTGCCAGAAAATCGTGACCAAACCGGTGTTCAGGCTGATGCGGTGCAAAGCGACACGGAGACAAATAATGAACACTCAGGAACGCGATCAACTCACCCGCTTTCTTAAGCAGTTGAATCAGGCACAGGTGGCGCACAAGGACAGCGAGGTCGAGGCCATGATCCGCGAGTCCTGTATCCGGCAAGCTGATGCGATGTATCCGCTCATTCAGCGAGTCCTGCTTCTGGAGAACGCCGTGCAGGGTTCACAGGCACAGATCGCTCGTCTGCAAGGCGAACTGGATCAGGCACGGAGCGGGAATCAGGGCACAAGCTTCCTGGACGCCAATACCTGGGGTCACTCTGCCCTCAGCAAACCCGCAGTGCCCGCTCAAACACCGTTTTTATCCGCCACACCGGTATCCGCTATCGCGCCCACTTCTGCGTCATCCGCCTCTGCAACGACCAGCGCCTGGGGTTCCGGAATGCTGGGCAACATGGCAAGCACGGCTGCCGGTGTGATTGCCGGAGGATTCCTTTTGCAGGGGATTGAACACCTGCTCGATAGACAGGGTTCGCATTCGGGACAGATGAATGGCCTGAGCAATGGGCTGTCCGCAGATCGACATGGCGTGACGGACTTCGACAAGGCTATGGAGGAAAGAGCAGACAGCGCCGGCGTTTTTGATACCAGTTCCATTGATGATTTCATCGCCGACGACACGGACGGCATCGGTTGATCTTTGTTGTCTTTCTGGATCGACGGTAAAAACTGGGGCAGGGGTATCAATACGGTTCAGTTAAGCTGTCCCCCAAGAGGACTTCCTTCGGGGCGTCATCCCCGCGAAGGCGGGGATCCAGAGCCAAGACTGTAACTGGATTCCCGGCTGTGCACTTCCTTCGGTCGCCTGCGCGGGAATGACAAATTTTGATTCAGTTAGGTAAACCCCCGTCTTTGCCGGGGGACTCAACAAGGTTTGACTGAACCGTATTGGGGCAGGGGTACCCTATTTACGGTCAGGTTCCTGGTCCGTCCCGGCAAATTCCCAGCCGATCAGTTCGCGCGTCACCTGCCAGCCATTGCGGTAATGGGCGCGCAACATTTCACGCAGCAGGGATCCGTTGCGATCCTTGAGAAAGCCAAGGATCTGCTCGTGTTCGGCGACGGCACGATCCCAGCGTTCGTGGTGGCGGTTGCCGGCAAAGCGGTAGCGGCGGATGCGCGCACATTCGGCCGCATAGATCCGTGACAATGCGCGGTTTCCGGCTGCATCGACGATGCGCTGATGGATTGCCTGGTTGAGTTCGAAGTACTCCATCAATTCTTCAGCGCGGTAGGCGGCCACCATCCGCTGGTGCAGTTCTTCGATTTCGACGATTTCCTGCAGCAGGATGTTCTTGCAGGCCGGTTCGGCCGCGAGTCCTTCGAGTCCGACCAGCAGTTCCATCGTGTCCTCGACATCGGCCATCGACAACGCGGTCACCGTCGCTCCCCGATTCGGGGAGATCGTCACCAGACCTTCGCCGGCCAGAATCTTGAACGCTTCGCGTAGCGGCGTACGGGAAAGTCCCTCGAGATGTTCCCTGATCGCTCGCTCGGAAATGCGCTGGCCGGGTGCAAGGTCACCCGCAACGATCATTTGTCGCAGCCGGTCGGCGGCCGTCTGAGTGCGATTGCCGTGCTTGGTTTCGCTCATCGGATCTCCTGTTTGCAAATATTACCTTAAACTCACCTTTTCCAATATTGCATGAAATAATTTGTATTAAATACTATATTTCGATGAAATATTACTAAACAATATATAATTGTATGCAATCAAGGCATCTTGAGCATCTTGTCGGCTGCCTTGAAGACCCAACCGGAACAGGAAAAACGACATGAATCATCTTGATTATTACGCTGCTGCACAGCGCCCCATCGAAACCTGCGTCGTCGGAAGTGGCGGTTTCGGCCGCAGCTTTCTCGCGCAGGGCATGCGCGTTCCGCTGATGCGTGCCCGTATTGCCGTCGATGTCGAAGTCTCCATTGCGGCAGCGGGATTTTCTGCCCTAGGCGTGCCGTCGGCCGACATTGCCATTTGCCATACGGTTGAAGAGGCGCATCAAGCCTGGGGCAACGGCAAGTTCATTGCCGCCGCAGATCTGGCGACTGTTGTCAATTTGCCTATCGATGTCGTCGTCGAGGCCACGGGAAACCCCGAGGCGGGGGCACGGCACAGCAGGATGGCCATCGACGCCAGACATCACCTCGTCCTGGTTTCGAAGGAGGTGGACAGCGTCATAGGGCCCTATCTTGCGCATCTCGCCCGCCAGCGCGGCAAGGTGGTAACTCCGGTCGACGGTGACCAGCCGAGCCTGCTGATCGGACTCATCACCTGGGCCCAGACGCTGGGTTTTGACATCATTGCCGCCGGCAAGTCCAGCGAATACGACTTCGTGTATGACGAAACAGCAGGAACGATGACGAGTGAAGGTAAAACAATCCCGTTGCCGGGCTTCGCGCCACACTGGACACTGGGTATGCGTCCGGTATCTGACCTTGCCCGGGTGCGGGCAGAGATCTGCGCCGCGTTGCCGCAACGAGCCGTACCGGATTTGTGCGAACTGCTCGTCGTCGCCAACGCCACCGGATTCATGCCGGATCGTGCCGACCTGCACGCACCGATTGCCCGCATTCCTGAAGTCCCCAGTTTCTTTGGTACAACACCCGAGGGCGGGCTTCTGTCGCGCGGGAACGTTCTCGACGTCTTCCACTGTCTGCGCCGATCTGATGAAGCGAGTTTTGCCGGCGGCGTGTTCGTCATCGTCCGCTGCGAGGATCAGGTGACCTGGGAACTGCTGGCGGCAAAAGGCCACGTCATTTCCCGCGACGGTCAGCGTGCCATGCTCTATTTGCCGCGCCACCTGCTCGGGCTCGAAGCGGCGACCAGCGTACTCGACGCGGCCATTCATGGTCGCTCGAGTGGTGCCCAGTCGCCACAGCCGAGGCTGGACCTGATTGCCCGTGCGACCCGGCGCTTGTCGGTCGGAACGCTGCTGGCGATGGGGGGCCACCATCACACCATCGATGGCACAGCGGCGGAGTTGCAGCCGGCAGCTCCGCTGGGCGCGGGCAATCCGGCGCCGTTTTATCTTGCTGCCAACCGGCATCTGGTGCGCGACGTCGAAGCCGGCACTGTCATCGCTATTGACGACATCGAGATAGATCCGGCATCGACATTGCTCGCTCTGCGCCGCCAGCAGGATGCGTGTTTTTTTGGCCGAAAGAACATGGCCACAGGCACCTGATGACTTCGCTATAATCTCTGCGGCTTCAATTCAGAGGCCGGCGAATTGAAAACCGCGTTACAGGAATGAATCATGAATGACACTGACTACGTAGCCCGCAGCACCCGTTATGACGCCATGCCCTACCGGCGCCTGGGGGTGAGCGGCTTGAAATTGCCGACCTTGTCACTGGGGCTATGGCAGAACTTCGGAAAAAATTCGGATGCGGCCACCGCTCGCGATCTGCTCCTGCGGGCCTTCGACCTGGGCATTACCCACTTTGACTTGGCCAACAACTACGGTCCGCCACCGGGTGCCGCCGAGGAGTTTCTGGGACATGTTCTTTCCTCCGACTTGGCGAGCTACCGCGACGAACTGATCATTTCCACCAAGGCCGGTTACCCGATGTGGCCGGGACCCTATGGCGTCGATAATTCGCGTAAAAGCCTGCTGGCCAGTCTCGACCAGAGCCTGACGCGGATGAAATTGCAGTATGTTGATATTTTCTATTCGCACCGCTTTGATCCGCATACGCCGCTTGAAGAAACGATGGGCGCACTGGCTTCTGCCGTGCAGCAGGGCAAAGCGCTGTATGCCGGAATTTCGTCCTATTCGGCGAAAAAAACCAGGGAAGCCTCGGTACTGCTGAAGGACATGGGGGTACCCTGCGTGATTCATCAACCGTCGTACTCAATGCTCAATCGCTGGATCGAGGAGGATTTGCTCGATACCCTGAAGGATGAGGGCATCGGCTGCATCGTGTTTTCGCCTCTGGCCCAGGGTCTGCTGACCGGGAAATACCTGGCCGGCGTGCCGGCGGACTCGCGTAAAGCCAGAGGGGTGCCCGCCTTCCGGGACAACTACCTGACCCCGTCCAACCTGGAAAAGATCGGGCATCTCGCCGACATCGCCCGGAGGCGCGGGCAAACCCTGGCGCAGATGGCGCTGGCCTGGGTCTTGCGCCATCCGCAAGTGACGTCGGCACTGATCGGGGCAAGCAGAATCAGCCAACTGGAAGAGAACATCGCCGCCCTCTCCAACTTGAGCTTTTCGCCCGAGGAACTCGCTGAAATCGATCTCTGGGCCAGCGATGCGGACCTGAACCTCTGGGTGGCGTCGAGCTCAGCAGGCTGATACCGTCATGGGTCGACTGGGCCAGTGCAAAATTATGCAGGACACTTGCATTACTAACTTTTAGAACAGCGGATTGGGAAGTCTCGCCCGGGTCAGGTTTCGTGGCGTTGCTGATCCTGATCATGGAACAGGCTATGGCCCGAACTTCATGCAACAAAGCGGTCTTTTGGCTGCTGCTGTCTGCTTTCTCGCTATTTACCGGCTGGGCCTTGGATCGTGCAGGGTTTCCGGCGGCGTTCCTGGTGGGGCCGATGTTGTGCGGGATCGTTGTTAGCCTGACGGGCCTGGGTCTGGCGCTGCCGCGCAAACTTTTTCTCTTTGCGCAATCGATAATCGGTTGCGCGGTAGCCAATTGCATCACGGTGGCCATTGTGGCCACGATCTGCAAGGATTGGGCGGTGATGTTCCTGATCGTGGGCAGTTCGGTGTTCGCCGGCGGGCTTGTCGGGTGGACGCTGATGAAGTGGCATGCGCTTCCGGGAACCACTGCCGCCTGGGGTTCGACACCGGGTGCGGCTTCGGCCATGGTGGCCATGGCCGAAGAGTATGGCGCTGATGCGCGTCTGATTGCACTGATGCAATATCTGCGGGTGCTGGTCGTGGTCTTGACCGCCGCGATGGTCACTCACTTCCTGTCGGGAACCGGGTCATTGGCGCCTGTTTCCCCGGTACTGCCATCGCTCAGTCTGAGTCCGGATGTCTGGCCACCGTTGCTGGTCACTCTCGCGGTAGCTATCGGCGGCGCTTTCCTTGGCAAGTGGCTGCGCATTCCGGCTGGAGCCATGCTGGTCCCCATGCTGCTGGGGGCCGTGCTGCATGCCAGCGGCCTGACCGACCTTTATCTACCGTTCTGGGTACAGGCCGGCGCCTCGCTGTTGCTGGGATGGTATGTCGGGCTGGGCTTTAATCGCAGGCTGCTGCTCTCTGCGTTCAAAATGCTGCCCCGTCTGTTGTTATCGACGGTGTTTCTGATTGGCTTGTGCGGCATATCGGCCTGGCTGCTTGTGGCGATCCTACATGTCGATGCGCTGACGGCGTACTTGTCGACCAGCCCTGGCGGGCTTGATTCGGTGATCCTGATTGCCATGAGCAGCCAGGCGGATGTTCCGTTTGTCGTGGCGGTACAGACTCTGCGTCTTTTCGTGGTGATTCTGAGCGGACCGCACATTGCCCGGTTCATCTGCCGGCATGCCTGAATTGATGGGGCGACCACAGGCCATCTCTACGCGGAATCGTTGTCGTGTCCGAGCAGGCTCAAACGGACAAGATCAGGTACGCCGCGCACCTGAAGCTTCGTCATCATGCGTGCCTTGTGCACTTCAACGGTACGGGAGCTGATCCCGAGTTCTTCGGCAATTTCGCGATTGTGTTTGCCGATAACGACCAAATCCATGACCTCCCTCTCGCGTGGCGTCAGGCTGGCCAACAAATGGTCAGAGTCAGTGCGCCGCTTCCCTCTTTCTTGGTCAATTGTTTGACGAAGGAAAGCTTCATTGATGGCACTCATCAATTTGGTGTGATCAATGGGCTTCTCAAGAAAGTCTACGGCATGTGCGCGGAAGGCATCACGCGCCGAATCAATATCGCCGTGACCGGTCATGAGGATTGCCGGCATCTTGCAGTCAGTTTCCAGCAAGCGCTTCTGCAGCATCAGGCCGTCCATGCCCGGCATGCGGATATCAATCAGCAGGCAACCACACCATTCCGGCCGGTAAGCCTTGAGAAAGCTCTCTGCATCGGCAAACATGGCAACCGCATGGCCTTGCAAGCCAAGCAACAGACCAAGTGCATCGCGCACGGATTGATCGTCCTCAACAATAAAGATGGTGTATCCGCTAGGCTGCATCGTCCGCTTTCCCTTCCGTGGGTAGAACCAGCCTCAATAAGCCGTGAGCGGCCACCTCGGCCCAGAGATGTCCTCCGTGTGCCTCGACGATGGCCCGGCTGATGACCAGACCCAGGCCAAGCCCGCTGGCCTTGGATGATTGAAACGCCTCAAACAGCCGGGCAGCCGTTGCTTCCGAGATGCCCGGGCCACTGTCCTCGACCCGCACGCAAATCCGGCCAGCTTCCTCTGGGTATGCGGAGACTCTGATACGGCGATTTCCTGCGGGTTGTTCAGACACTGCATCGAAGGCGTTGGAGAGGAGGTTGCGCAAGACGACTTCGAGTTGCAGACGATCAACCAGTAGCGCACATGGCGGCACCGGATCGATGGTCAGTTCAATGCTGAGTTGCTCCGCCTTGAGTGTGAAACGCGAAGTAGCCGAGGCCAACAATGCTTCGAGTGTAATCGGTTCGAGCCGTGTGGCACCCGTCCGGAAAAAGTCGCGCAGACGGCTCACCACGTCTGCTGCGCGAAATGACTCCGTAACCATGCGCTTGATCGTTTCGCGCAATCGCTCACCCGTATCGCCCTGTTCGAGCAATTGTTCGCAGGCCGTACCATAAGCGGACAAGGCGGTAAGCGGCTGGTTGAGCTCATGCGCCAAGGCACCGGCCATCTCGCCTGCTGCCGCCAGACGAAGGGTCTGGCGAAGTTCGGCGCTCACTCTCTGTTTCTCGTCTACCACCACGCCAATAAAAAAACCAAACAAGGCCAGTACAGCGGCCAAGGCCTGGATTTCAAGCACTGTAACCGCCGAATAGCCCAGCCACAGTACGGAGCAGATAATGCCAATCTGTACCATGGCCGCACTGAACACAGCGCCGGCGAGACCTTGTCTTGCGGCGGCCCAGACGATGGGAAGAAACAAGACATAGAAATACTTGAAATCAGACGCCGCGCCGATGCCGAAGGCGATCCACAGAGCCATCCCGGTGACCGACAGGTAACCGACCGATTCCCAGGTCAGAACCATCGCCCTGAGCTGAGTTCGCCCACGCTCATCCAGAAGCATCCACAGCAGCGGCATCGAGACCAGGGCACCAACACCATCGCCTACCCAGTAGCGGACAAACGCCGGTAGCAATTCGCCAGCAGGAATGAGGTTTACTAGCGAAAGCGCGGTGACGAACACAACGCTATTCAACAACGTGCCGACAACGACAATTCCCGCCCATTCAAGCAGTCCGCGCCGATCATTGAAGATGCTTCTGCTCGAAAGACGGTGGCGCAAGACTTCGGCAACAGCCCAATAGCCCAGAGTAAGCAGAACAGACAAGCCTATGGATATCGGCAGCAAGGCCGGCAGATTGCGCACCCAGGCATCGGCTATCAGAATGGCCAGGGCGAGAGCGGGTGCCGCACTTCTTCCAAAACGGAGCAGGAAAAGCAGGCCGAGCGCCGGCGCCGGACTCCACGGCGTGATATTGAGGCCGTGGAGCGGATGAATGTAACTCGCCCAGTCAAGAACGACGTAGCCCAATACCAGGGTCAGTACGTCACGCCACCCGGGTTTTTGTGTTGGCAGCATCGGCGAAAACGCCTCGCTCCTATTGATCAGGTGAACAGTGTGCTTGGGCATGGCAGATTTTGTAATTCGCAAAAGCGCGTACGGGAAACCCTTATTTTCCCTTAAACCTGAGTATTGCGTATTGTTTTCAGTTCGAACTTTCCGCCATCGAAGATAGCGGCATCCCTTACGTTCGATCCCTAATTTACAAGCCAGAAAAGACGTCCTAGTGTTCGCCATCATGGCTCGCTCATTTACCATCCTGGTTGCGTTGTTACTCTTCTGGCTATTGCTGTCCGGAATGTTCGTGCCATTTCTCCTGGCCGCCGGCGTTGGTAGTGCGATCGCGGTTCTCCTGTTCTCCCGGCGCATGGACGTGATCGGTGGTGAAGAACTGCCGAACCGCCTTCACTGGTTCAAACTGCTTGCGTATGGGCCGTGGCTGATCAAGGAAATTATTCTTGCCGCTTGGGATGTCTCGAAACGCATCCTGCACCCGAAGCTGCCGATCTCTCCAGCACTGGTCGAGTTCACCCCGTCGCAGACCATGGACGCTGGTCTGGTCATACACGCCAACTCGATCACCCTGACACCCGGCACGATCAGCGTCGAGGTTGAACATGGACGTTTCCTGGTGCACGCGCTGAGCAGCGAAGCCGCCGCATCTCTCGCCGGGAGCGAAATGGATCGCCGCTGCGCTGATATGGAGGTTCGCTGACCATGCTCGCCGCTGCCACGCTCGCCCTCCTGGTTACCGTCGCACTGGCGCTGGCGCGTGCCGCGCTTGGCCCGACGATATTTGATCGCTTGCAAGCCGCCAATACCATCGGTACCTGCGCGATGCTGCTGCTTGCACTCCTCGGTTTCCTTGGCGGTCGGCCGGAGTTCCTTGATATTGCTTTGGTCTATGGCCTGCTCAATGTGCTTGGCGTAATTGCCGTTCTGAAATTTTTCCTGCAGGGAAATTCGAGTGCCACAGGCCAGGTGCGTCGTTCGGAAGAGCTGCGGCCATGACCACCCTCATTGACTTTCTGAGTGCCCTCTTTCTTGCCGGTGGGGCATTCTTCAGCCTTGTCGGCGGTATCGGTCTCGTGCGCATGCCGGATTTCTACACGCGCATGCATGGCGCCAGCATCACCGAGACCCTTGGCGCCGGGTTGATGCTGATCGGTCTCATGTTGCTGGCCGGTTTGACGCTGGTTACAGTCAAGCTGGCGATGATCGGCCTGCTGATTCTCTTTGCCAGCCCGACGGCAACGCATGCGCTGGCCAAGGCCGCACTGCTGAGCGGCCTGAAGCCCAGGCTCGGCGAGCAACACTCCACTACAGAGGTGGCGTCATCGAAACCCTGATTATCAATGTGCTGCTGGTGTTCATGGCGATTGCAGTGCTCACGCTGCTGCTGACGCGCAATCTGTTTTCGGTGATCGTACTCTCCGGCATCTACAGCTTTCTCATGGCGACCATCCTCGTCGCACTCGATGCGGTTGACGTTGCCATGACCGAAGCCTCTGTTGGTGCCGGCATCTCGACGGTGTTGCTGCTCGGTGCGCTGAGCCTTTGCAAAAGCGAGGAAGCAACCCCTGCGCACAAGCCCTGGCTACCTCTTGCCGTTTCGCTGTCGGTCGGTGCGCTGCTGGTCTATGGTGCCCTTGGTCTGCCGGGCTTCAACGATACGGCGGCGCCGATGCACCAGAATGTTGTGCCCCGCTACATGCAAAACGAGGTCGATGTACCCAACGTCGTGACCGCTGTTTTGGCCAGTTTCCGCGGTTACGACACGCTCGGCGAAACGACAGTCGTGTTTACCGCTGGCGCCGGCCTCATCGCGCTGCTGCGCCGACGCAAGAAAATCGAGCCAGTCGAATCCGGGCGAAAGGATGACGCATGAAGAACGATCTTGTACTACGGGTCATCGGAAAACTGCTGATTCCCTTCATTCTGTTGTTTGCTCTGTATGTTCAATTTCATGGGGATTTCGGACCGGGTGGTGGCTTTCAGGCCGGCGTCATCATCGCCGCCGGCATCATTTTCTACGCGCTGATCCATGGTGTCGCCACCACCCGGCGCATTGTGCCTGACTGTCTGGTCGAGACCATGCTCGCCAGCGGCGTCCTGATCTATGCCGGCGTCGGGCTGGCCGGGCTGCTATTCGGCGGAAATTACCTCGACTATTTCGTGCTCGATCCCAATCCGGTGCTTGGTCAGCATCGCGGCATATTCTGGGTCGAAGTCGGTGTAGCAACCACGGTGAGCGGCGTCATGCTGAAAATCTACTATATGTTCGCCTCGCGCAGCGGTTCGGAGGATTAGCTGTGATCGGGCATTTTTCCTACATCGTCACGGTGTTCCTGATGGTCGCCGGACTTTATATCCTTATTGCGTGCAGCAACCTGATCAAGAAGCTGGTCGGCCTCTCGATCTTCCAGACCTCGGTCTACCTGCTCTACATTGTTCCGGGCAAGCTGGTCGGCGGTACTGCGCCAATCATTTCGCCGCAATACACCGTCTATTCGAATCCCCTGCCGCATGTCCTGATTCTGACCGCCATCGTTGTCGGCGTTGCCACGCTGGCACTCGGCCTGGCGCTGGCTGTACGCATCCGTGAAGCATACGGAAGCATTGAAGAAGACGAAATACTGGCGCGCGACCATGCCGTGATCGCCACCGAGGCCGCCAACGAGGAGCCCCTATGAGCCTCGCCCAGCACCTGCCGGCACTGCAAGTCGTGTTGCCGTTGATTTCGGCACCGCTGGCTGTTCTGCTGCGTCGTGGCGGTCTGGCGTTTGCCATGGTCACGGCCGCTGCCTGGGCTGCTTTTGCCATCGCCATCGCGCTGTGGTTACAGGTTGATTCCAGTGGAAGCATTTCCTACCACATCGGCAATTGGGAGCCGCCCTGGGGCATTGAGTATCGCATTGACCGCCTGAACAGTTTCATGCTGGTTCTGGTTTCCGGCATGGCTGCAGTCGTTCTGCCCTACAGCCGCGCCAGTATCGAGCGTGAGATTCCCCGTGAGTCGCACTATCTGTTCTACGCCATGATGGGGCTGTGCATGACCGGCCTTCTCGGCATCACGATCACCGGCGACGCCTTCAATCTCTTCGTGTTCCTCGAAATCTCCTCGCTCTCTACCTATGTGCTGATCGCTCTTGGCCGCGACCGCCGGGCACTTACGGCCTCCTACCAGTACCTGATCATGGGCAGTATTGGCGCGACCTTCATCGTCATTGCCATCGGCTTCCTCTATCTGATGACCGGCACGTTGAATCTTGCCGACATGGCGACAAAACTCTCGACAATCAAGGGCACCCGTCCGGTATTGGTCGCACTGGCCTTCTTTACCGTCGGCGTTTCGTTGAAAGCCGCGATTTTCCCCCTGCATCAATGGCTGCCCAATGCCTACACCTATGCCCCCTCTGCCGTAACGGCATTCATTGGGGCGACGGCCACCAAGGTTTCGCTCTATGCGCTGATTCGTTTCTATTTCACGATTTTTGGCGACAGTCTGGTGTTCGAACAACTACCGTTGCCGGAAATCATGCTGATGTTGTCACTGTTTGCCCTGTTTGTCGCGAATTTCATCGCCATCTTCCAGTCCAACCTAAAGCGACTGTTTGCCTATTCAAGCATTGGCCAGATCGGCTATATCACGCTCGGCCTTTCCTTCGATTCGGTGCACGGTCTTGCCGCCTCGATCATGCATCTGTTCAATCACGGGATCGCCAAAGGCGCGATATTCCTCCTGACCGGAGGCATTGTCGCCACCTTGACCACCCGGCAAGGCATTCCTACGGCACCGACTTTCGAGCGCCTGGCCGGTCTGTCGAAGCAAATGCCGCTGACCTGCTTCGGCATCGTTATCGGCGGTCTGAGCCTGATCGGCGTACCGGGCACCGCGGGTTTCATCAGCAAATGGTATTTGATTCTGGCGGCGATTGAAAAAGACCAGTGGTGGCTGGCCGGTGCGATCGTGATCAGTTCGCTGCTGGCGCTTGCTTACGTCTGGCGCTTCGTCGAAGTGGCCTATTTCCGCTCGCCGCCCGTCGGCCAGAATGCCCATGGCGAGGCTTCGATATCCCTGTTGATCCCGGCCTGGCTGCTGATTGCAGGAACGATCTGGTTCGGCTTCGATACATCGTTCACGGTCGGCTCCGCGCTGAATGCCGCTCAACAACTGATGAGTAACAGCAGATGAACCCGGATAGTCTGATTGCCTTCATTCTCATCCTGCCGCTTTGCGCTTCAGTGGGTATCGCACTGGCGCGACGCTGGCCTAATCTGCGCGAAGGCGTCACGCTGCTTACCGCTGTGCTGCTATTCACGAGTATTGTGCGCTTGCTGGATCCGGTATTGGCCGGCACCTTCCCCGGCATGACGCTTTTTGCGCCACTGCCCCGCCTGCCGATTGCCTTTCGTGTCGAACCTCTGGGGATGCTCTTTGCGCTGATTGCCTCAGGCTTATGGATTGTCAATTCGATCTATTCGATCGGCTACATGCGCGGCAACAAAGAACAGCACCAGACGCGCTTCTACGTCTGCTTCGCGCTGGCCATCTGGGCAGCGATCGGCATCGCGTTTGCCGCCAATCTGCTGACGCTGTTCCTGTTTTATGAGGCGTTGACGCTTATCACCTATCCGCTGGTCACGCATAGCGGCACCGAGAGTGCAAGGAAAGGCGGGCGTATCTATCTGGGAATCCTGATGGGTACCTCGGTGCTTTTCCTGCTCCCGGCGATCATCTATACATGGCATGTGGCCGGTACCACCGATTTCCAGGCCGGAGGCATCCTGCCTGCCGATCTCGATCCGCTTGCCGTGAGCATTCTTCTGGCCCTGTTCATGTTCGGTACCGGCAAGGCCGCACTGATGCCGTTCCACCGCTGGCTACCTGCTGCGATGGTTGCGCCGACACCGGTTTCCGCCTTGTTGCATGCCGTTGCGGTGGTCAAGGCCGGCGTGTTTACGGTGGTGAAAGTAATCGTGTATATCTTCGGCTTCGACATCCTTGCCGGCACCACCGGCTGGCTCGTTGCCCTTTCCGGCTTCACCATCATCGCCGCCTCGGTGGTCGCGCTCAATGCCGACAACCTCAAGCGCCGGCTGGCCTATTCCACCGTCAGCCAGTTGTCCTATATCATCATGGCGACCGCACTGCTGACCCCGCTATCGGTAATGGCTGCAGCACTGCATCTTGTCGTACATGCATTTGGCAAGATCACCCTGTTCTTCGCTGCCGGCGCCATCTACACCGCCGCACACAAAACAGAGGTCAGCCAGCTTAACGGAATTGGCCGACGCATGCCGTGGACCATGTCGGCGTTCGCTGTGGCGGCCTTGTCGCTGATCGGAATTCCCCCGGCTGCCGGTTTCCTCAGCAAATGGTTCATCCTGATCAGCGCGGTGGATGGCAGCCATTTCTTCGTACTGGCCGTACTCTTCATCAGCACCCTGCTCAACGCGGCCTATTTCCTGCCGATTGTGCATGCGGCATTCTTCCGCAAGCCTGATGTCAGTGATGAGGCACACCCCCATGGAGAAGCTCCCTGGCCGATGGTTCTGGCTCTGCTGCTGACCGCCGGCATGACCATCGTCCTGTTCTTCTTTCCCGATCCCCTGCTGCAGCTCGCCAGGCAGCTCGTGGCAATTAGTCCTTAACACCAGGCATATAAGGAACTTGACCATGTCCGAACCCAAAGACTACTGGCTCGATCACAGCGAGAACGTCACCAAACTGTTCAAGGGCCTATGGGCAGTCGGCCTCGCGCTTCTGTCCATTGACCTTTTCCTGCACAGGCATGAGGAGTTCGGCTTCGCCACCTGGTTCGGCTTCTACGGAATTTTCGGATTTTTCGCGTGTGTGGTGCTGGTACTCGTCGCCAAGAAACTGCGTGTCGTTCTGATGCGTCCCGAGGATTACTATGAACGCTGATTTCCCGGTTGCCCTGATTCTTATCCTTGGTGCAGCTTTGGTGCCACTGCTTCGTGGCGGCCTGCGTACAGTCTATATGGCCCTGCTGCCGCTGGCATCCTTTGTCTGGCTGCTGGCCTTGCCGCAGGGTGAGTTTGCTCAGCTTCAGTTGTTCGGCCAGTCTCTGGTGCTGATGCGGGTTGATCGGCTGAGCCTGATCTTCGGCTACATCTTTCTCATTGCCTCCCTGCTTAATGTCATTTATGCCCAGCACGTCGAGGATACGGTGCAGCATGTGGCGAGTCTGGTCTATGCCGGTAGTGCCATCGGCGCAGTTTTTGCCGGTGATCTGATGACGCTCTTCGTATACTGGGAACTCACTGCCATCTCCTCCGTTCTACTGATCTGGGCGCGACGCCGCGAAAGTGCCTTCCGTGCAGGCATGCGCTATCTGCTCGTGCAATTGCTTTCAGGCATGTTCCTGCTGGTCGGAGGTTTGTTGCACTGGTACGCAACCGGTTCCCTGGAATTTGGTCAGATCGGGCTTTCCGGTGCCGGCGGTGTGCTTATCCTGATCGCCTTTGGCATCAAGTGCGCCTTTCCTTTCCTGCACAACTGGCTACAGGATGCTTATCCGGAAGCGACCCCGACCGGGGCGGTGGTGTTGTCGGCTTTTACCACCAAGTTGGGCATCTACGCTCTGGCACGGGCCTACCCGGGAACAGAAATGCTGATCTGGGTGGGTACTGTAATGGCCGCTTTCCCGATCTTTTTTGCGGTGATCGAGAACGATCTGCGCCGGGTACTGGCTTACAGCATGAATAATCAGATCGGGTTCATGGTGGTCGGCATCGGTATTGGCAGCGAGCTGGCGATCAACGGCGCGGTGGCTCACGCCTTTGCGGACATCCTCTTCAAGGCGTTGCTGTTCATGTCGATGGGTGCCGTGCTGCTGCGAGCCGGCACGGTCAAGGGAAGCGAACTCGGTGGTCTGTACAAATCCATGCCCTGGACTACAGGATTCTGCCTAGTGGGCGCAGCGTCGATTTCTGCCTTCCCGTTGTTCAGCGGGTTCGTTACCAAGTCGATGATCATGAGCGCTGCTGCTGGCGAAGGTCTGCAACTGACCTGGCTGGTATTGCTGTTCGCCTCGGCCGGGGTATTCCATCACGCCGGCATCAAGATTCCCTACTTCGCTTTTTTTTCTCACGACTCCGGCATTCGTTGCGAAGAAGCGCCACGTAACATGCTTCTGGCCATGGCGATCACTGCTGCGCTATGCATTGGTATCGGCGTTTTCCCGCGAACGCTCTATAGCCTCCTGCCCTATGCCGTGGCATATGAGCCTTATACGGCGTCTCATGTGCTGGCGCAATTACAACTGTTGATATTTTCGGCGCTTGCGTTCTCGGTGCTGATGCGCACCGGTATCTATCCGCCCGAATTGCGCTCCATCAATATCGACAGCGACTGGTTCTATCGCAAGGCCGGACCGTTAGCGGCACGTTCTATCGCTACGGCCTGGAAACACCTGCTCGCCGGCGGGTCCGAGGTACTGTCGGCTCAAGCCGCGGAATTCGGCGATAGCTTTGCTCGCCATCGTCAGCCTGACGGATTATTGGTGCGCTCCTGGCCAACCCGCAGCATGGCGATGTGGGTCATGGTGATGCTCCTTGCCTATCTGCTTGTTTACTACCTCGGAAAATGAGGCGGACATGACTTTTTCAAATGTTTCCTGCCCTCCTGGCAGGTCGCTCAAGCGAATATTTTTGCCTTGTACCGTTCTGCCTGCGCTGTTTGCAGCGTGGGCTGAATTACGTAGTCGAACGCCGGCAGCCTGCCGGCTGATTCGATCCTTAGAGGAGGCATCGTCATGATCAGAACTGAAAACAAGCTTGCTTTGAGTAGCAGGACACATGGATTTTTACAAACGCAGAATTTACGGGGATTGACCACCATGAGCACATCTGATCAAACCGAATCGAAAGTCTTACGCCTACTGGTGCCGATCAATGCCAGCGAAGATTCCCGTTGGGGCATCCAGTATGCCTTGCGCCATCATCGTCAAGGGAATCGCCTGGAGGTGATTCTGCTCAATATAGGCGAACCGATCACCCAGTGGCAGATTCTTCGCTTCCGGACCCAGCAGGAAATCGAACAGTTTCAATCGGAGAGGGCGCAAGCATTCATTGAAGAAGCAGCCCAGTTGCTGGTGGCGGAAGATATTCCATATCGAGGACTGTTCAAGCAAGGCGAGTTGATCTTCTCAATTCTGGATGCTGCCGAGGAGCTTGATTGCGACGAGATCGTCATGCCTGCTTCAGATAAAGGGATCTCGAGCCTGTTTTCCTGCAGCATCGTCCACACGGTTCAGCAACAGCAGCGAGACGTTCCCGTTGTGCTTGTGAATAGTGAAGGCGAGACTCCGGAATGCAAACGGAATTTGCAGTGACACCAACACTTCATCCGGGCCGATTGTCTGAATAGTGTTTACTCGTCCAGCCAGTGAGCCGTCTCTGAACACGACTTGAGACTGAAGCCCTGCGCTGGAATTGCACAGGCCTCTGAACGAGGCCGGGCGTGTAGCGTCGTTCCGGCAGGTTTCTCCTGACTACCTGCTCCCTTTGGCAATCTGTATCAGTTCGGCCAGACGCTTTTTCTGGGTCTCATCGAGCTTGTCGATGTTCTTTTTCCAGCCGTAGCTCTGGTAGTTCGCCTGGACGAATTGCCACCCGATCGGGCCGTAGGCCTCGACGTCAGCTTTCATTTTCGGGATGGATTCGATGATCGCCCTGAACTGTTTCCAGGGCAGACTCTGCAATTCCTTTTCCATGGCCTGACTATCCGGTTCGACCTGCCTTCCGGAAGATCCAATGGCTTTCCCGGCGACGGCATGAGCCACTTCACCTTCTCCGGAAGCCTGCGCCAGGGCAAGCGGCGTCGTGCTGGCCAGGCAGAATGATAAGAACCAGGAGACCAGGGTATTCATTGCTGGCCCGCGTTCAGTGCGCTTCGTCCCAGTTGGCGCCTACACCCACTTCAACAACCAGCGGTACGCGAAGTTTGGCGATCTGCGTCATCAGCGGCGGCAATTCGATGCGCACTCTTTGCAGTTCGTCGTCCGGCACTTCGAGGATGAGTTCGTCGTGCACCTGCATGATGAGGCGGGATTTCAGTTGCCCGGCATCGATCCAGCCTTGCACGGCGATCATCGCCAGCTTGATCAGGTCGGCGGCGGTACCCTGCATCGGCGCGTTGATCGCCGCGCGTTCGGCGCCCTGGCGGCGCCCGGCCTGAGCGGCGCGGATTTCCGGCAGCCACAGGCGACGGCCGAAAACGGTCTCGACGTAACCCTTCATCCTGGCGGTGTTGCGCGTGCTTTCCATGTAGCGGGCGACGCCGGGATAGCGCGCGAAATAGCGCTCGATGTAGGCTTGCGCGGCACTGCGATCAAGGTCGAGCTGGCGGGCCAGGCCGAAGGCGCTCATGCCGTAGATCAGACCGAAGTTGATGACTTTGGCCACGCGCCGCTGATCCGATCCGACCTCGATCGGCGTCACGCCGAAGATTTCGGCGGCGGTGGCGCGGTGCACGTCTTCGCCCTGCGCAAAGGCTTCGAGCAGGCGTGCGTCTTCCGAGAGGTGCGCCATGATGCGCAGTTCGATCTGCGAGTAGTCGGCGGAAACGATGTGTCCGCCCGGCGGGGCGATGAAGGCGGCACGGATGCGCCGGCCCTCGGCGCTGCGTACCGGGATGTTCTGCAGGTTGGGATCGCTGGAGGCGAGGCGCCCGGTCACCGCCACGGCCTGCGCGTAGCTGGTGTGCACGCGCCCGGTCTGCGCATTGACCATCTTCGGCAGCTTGTCGGTGTAGGTGCCCTTGAGCTTGGCGAGCTGGCGCGATTCGAGCAGCAGCTTGGGCAAGGGGTAGTCGAGCGCCAGTTCGGAAAGCACTTCCTCGTCGGTTGACGGGGTACCCGACGGCGTTTTCTTCTTCACCGGCAGGCCGAGCTTGGTGAACAGAATGTCGGCAAGCTGCTTTGGCGAATTGACGTTGAATGGCTGTCCGGCAGCTTCGTGGGCCAGCGTTTCCAGCTCCACCAGCCGTTGCCCGAGTTCCTTGCTCTGCTCGGCAAGCAGCTCGCAATCGATGAGTACGCCCTGACGTTCCATGCGAAACAGGATGTCGCGCGAAGGCATTTCGATCTCGCCGTAGATCCGCATCAAACCTGGGTCTGCGGAGATCTGCGGGTACAGTTGCTGGTGCAGGCGCAGGCACAGGTCCGCATCCTCGGCGCCGTATTCGGCCGCCTGAACGACGGCGACCTGGTTGAAGCCGATCTGGCTGGCACCCTTGCCGCACAGTTGCTCGAAGGATATCGTCGCCAGCCCGAGATGGCGCAACGCGAGCTGGCCGAGGTCATGGCCGCGCACGCCTTCCTTGCCGGCTTCGAGTACGTAGGATTGCAGCAGCGTGTCGTGTGCGACACCGGCCAGCGCGATGCCGTGATTGGCGAACACGTGCTGGTCGTATTTGAGATGCTGCCCGATCTTGGCGTGCTTCGGCGATTCAAGCCAGGGCTTGAGGCGCGCCAGTACGTGCTCGCAAGGTAATTGTGCCGGCGCACCGGCGTAATCGTGGGCTAGCGGCAGATACGCCGCATCGCCGCATCGCCGGGAGCAACGGCAAACGAAATGCCGACGATGCGTGCGCCAAACGGGTCGAGACTGGTGGTTTCGGTATCGAGTGCGGTGAGCGGGGCAGCTTCGATTTTCTTCAGCCACGCTTCAAAACTTGCCCAGTCAAGAATCGTTTTGTACGCCGCACGGTGCGAGCCGTCGGCCAATAGATCGGCGGGCGCAGCTTTCACCTCTGACGCCGCTGCCGTCATCCCGGCGAAGGCCGGGATCCAGGCTTTTGGAGCGCCAGCTGGCTCTGCATTTCCTGCGGTCAGATCCCGGCCTTCGCCGGGATGACCGGCCATTGTGGCTTCCTTCAGCCACGATTTCATTTCGTAGCGAGCGAACAGGTCCGCCAGTCGATCCCGATCAACGGCAAGCGGCGCGAGGTCGCCGAGCTGCAGAGGCAGCTCAAGGTCACAGCGCACGGTGACGAGCTTGCGCCCGAGCGGCAGAAAATCGAGCGTCCGGCGCAGGTTCTCGCCGACCACGCCGCCGATTTCGGCGGCGGCGGCGATCACGCCATCAAGCGAACCGTAGTGTGACAACCACTTGACGGCGGTTTTCGGGCCGACTTTGGGTACGCCCGGAACATTGTCGACGCTGTCACCGATCAGCGCCAGATAATCGACGATGCGTTCAGGGGCGACGCCGAATTTGGCCAGTACGCCGGCCTCGTCGAGTACTTCGTTGCTCATGGTATTGACCAGCTGGATCAGCGGGTCGACGAGTTGCGCGAGATCCTTGTCGCCGGTCGAAATCACCACCCGGATGCCCTGTGCAGCAGCCTGACGGGCCAGCGTACCGATCACATCGTCGGCCTCGACGCCGTCGACCATCAGGATCGGCCAGCCGGAAGCAGCGACGCCGGTGTGGATGGGTTCGATCTGTTTCACCAGGTCTTCGGGCATTGACGGGCGGTTGGCCTTGTATTGCGCATACCAGTCGTCGCGGAAGGTTTTGCCCTTGGCGTCAAAGACGCAGGCTTTGTACGCGACATCCTGTGCCTTGTAGTCGCTATCCAGCCGGCGTAGCATGTTCAGTACGCCGTAGATGGCGCCGGTCGGTTCACCCTGGCGGTTGCGCAGGTCCGGCATGGCGTGAAAAGCGCGGTAGAGATACGACGATCCGTCGACCAGCAGCAAGATTGGCATAGTTAACAATGGAAAAGAAATGAGCGAAAAAGAAAAAATACCCGCGCTGGCTGATCCCGGTGCGTCAAAGTCCGCCACCTCGCAAGAAGCCTGGCGGGTTTTCGGCATTATGTCAGAGTTCGTCGAGGCCACGCAGCGTCTGTCAGCGATCCGCCCGGCGGTATCGATCTTCGGCAGTGCGCGGACATTGCCCGATTCGCCGTACTACAAGCTGACCGAGGACATCGCCCGCCAGCTTTCGGATGCCGGCTTCTCGGTCATCTCCGGCGGCGGCCCCGGCATCATGGAAGCGGCCAACAAGGGAGCCTTCTTTGGCAAATCGCCGAGTGTCGGCCTCAACATCCAGTTGCCACAGGAACAGTCGGCCAATGACTATCAGGATATTTCACAGTCCTTCCGTCATTTTTTCGCGCGCAAGTACATGTTTGTGCGCTTTGCCAACGCCTACGTCGTGATGCCCGGCGGCTTCGGCACGCTCGACGAATTGCTGGAAGCGCTGACCTTGATCCAGACCGGAAAGAGCCAGAAAATCCCGATCATCCTGGTCCATGAGCCATTCTGGCGCGGCATGATTGACTGGTTTCGCAGCACGCTGGTCGATGAACAGGTGATCTCGCGCGAAGACCTCGATCTGATTCAGATCATCGACAAGCCGGAAGACGTCGTCGAGGCCATCTTCAAGCACTACGAGTCACGTGGATTCGCCCCGCTTCCCGCCGAACGCGAGATGTTGCTCAATCTGTAATACAATCAGCAACATCGGAAAAAATTTTGGAAAGCCATTGCCATGCCTCGTTTTGTTTACCTGTTCGTCCTGCTGAGCCTCCTTGCGGCCCCGGTTGCCGCCCAGACACGCAGCAATTTGCCGCCTGTTCCGGATGCCCAGCCACCGGCCATGATCCCGCTGGATCTTTCCCTTGAGCCGCAGGTGACCATCATCAAACGCGAAGGCGCTACGGTTCAGGAACACCGCGTCAATGGCAAGTTGTTCAAGATAACGGTGACGCCCGAACACGGCGTGCCCTACACCCTGATCGATAACAAGGGTGACGGTTCCTTCGTCCCGCTGGAGACGCCGGGAACACCCCAGCTCAGCGTGCCGATGTGGGTGATTGGTACCTTCTGACCCGATGCCCTCAGTGCGCTATCGCGTACTCTCTTCGGCAGGCGAGGGCCGGGTTGAGGGCAATACGCTCCGGTTTTTTCTTCCCCATCCGATCAAGTGAGCGATGACATGGAATCTTTCCCGATTCAGGCTCCGGCCTTCAACGGGCACAGTCGCGTCGTCGCCTCC
>JFJP01011158.1_pt1 | contig 21141 bp, 16 predicted proteins | sample 431651 | NCBI WGS metagenome assembly JFJP01 (sample SAMN02602958, study PRJNA72255) | Microbial mat metagenome, whole genome shotgun sequencing project. | biome: fresh water; feature: sink hole; material: water; isolation source: purple microbial (photo- and chemosynthetic) mats found in...
TCCAGGTGTGCCGCGGCACCGCCTGCCACGTGAAGGGATCGGCGATGGTGCTCGAAGCCCTGTGCCGTCACCTGAAAGTGCAGCCGGGGCAGACCACGAAGGACGGGCTGTTCAGTCTGGAAGTGGTGGCCTGCATCGGAGCCTGCGGGCTGGCGCCGGTCATCGCCGTCGACGGCGAGTTCCACGCCGGGGTGTCGCCGGAAGCGGTCGCGGGCATCGTCGAAGCGTACCGCGAGTCGGAGGCCCTCCATGCCTGAGAGCGCTTTCACCCGCTGTTGCCACAGTTGCTGGCACAGTTCGGAGATGCCCTGTCCGGAGATCGTCGCCTGCCGGCTGCAGGGGCCTCTGTGCCATGACGATGCCCACTGCGCCGTGCGTCTGCGGGCCGCCGCCGATCCGGATCCGGCGCTGCCGCGCATCCGCATCGGCACCGGCACCTGCGGCCTGGGGGCCGGGGCCGGGCGCACGCTGGCGGCGGTGAAGGAGTGGCTGGGCGCCAACGACGTCCCGGCGCGCGTGACCGAAGTCGGCTGCATCGGCTACTGCGTGGGCGAACCGCTGGTCGATATCGAATTGCCGGGCCGCGCGCGGCTGGTCTGGCAGCATGTGACCGCCGACAAGGTGCCGGCACTGCTCGAGGCCGCGCTGGCGGGCACGCCGCCCACCGAGGACCTGATCGGGCAGATCCGCGACGACCAACGCGCCGCCTGGGGCGAGGTGCCGTTCCTGGACGAGCATCCGTTCTTCGCGCCGCAGACCCGCTGGGTGCTGGCCAACTGCGGGATCATCGACCCCGATTCGCTGGACGAGTACCTGGCGCGCGGCGGCTACCGGGCGATGTCGCGCGTCATCCAGATGCAGACGCCGCAGGAAGTGGTGCAGACCGTCGAACAGAGCGGGCTGCGCGGACGCGGCGGCGGCGGCTTTCCGACCGGGCGCAAGTGGGGCTTCGCGCTCAGTCAACCGGGCGTGCAGCGGTACCTGATCTGCAACGCCGACGAAGGGGATCCCGGCGCCTTCATGGACCGCGCCGTGATCGAGGGCGACCCGCACCGCCTGCTCGAAGGCATGGCCATCGCGGCCTATGCCATCGGGGCCTCGACGGCCTACGTCTACATCCGCGCCGAGTACCCGCTGGCCGTGCGCCGGCTGCACACGGCGATCGCCGCGGCGCGCTCGTGCGGGCTGCTCGGGCGCAACATCCTGGACAGCGGCTTCAGCCTGGACATCAAGGTGAAGATGGGCGCCGGGGCCTTCGTCTGCGGCGAGGAGACGGCCCTCATCCATTCGATCGAGGGCAAGCGCGGCATGCCGCGGCCGCGGCCGCCGTTCCCGGTCGTGAAGGGGCTGTTCGGCAAGCCCACGGTCATCAACAACGTCGAGACGCTGGCCAACGTGCCGGCGATCCTGGACCGCGGCGCCGCCTGGTTCAACGCGCTGGGCACCGCGGCCAGCAAGGGCACCAAGGTGTTCGCGCTGTCGGGGCGCGTGGCGCGCACGGGCCTGGTCGAAGTCGCGATGGGGACGTCCATCCGCGACATCGTCTTCGCCGTGGGCGGCGGCATTCCCGACGGACGGGCCTACAAGGCGGTGCAGATCGGCGGGCCGTCCGGCGGCTGCATCCCCGAGTCGCACCTGGACACGCTGGTCGACTACGAATCGCTGCAGACGGTCGGCGCCATGATGGGGTCGGGCGGCCTGGTCGTCATGGACGAGCGGACCTGCATGGTCGACGTGGCGAAGTTCTTCATGGACTTCATCGGACGCGAGAGCTGCGGCAAGTGCATCCCCTGCCGCGAAGGCACGCGCCACATGCTGGAGATCCTGCAGGCGATCACCCGGGCCCGCGGCCGCGAGCAGGGCGTGCAGTCCCTGGAGCGCTTCCAGGGCGTGGTCAACCTGACGCGCCTGGCCGGCGTGATCAAGGACACCAGCCTGTGCGGGCTGGGGCAGTCGGCGCCCAATCCGGTGCTGTCGACGCTGCGCTGGTTCCCCGAGGAATACGAGGAGCACATCTTCGATCGCCACTGCCGCGCCGGCGTCTGCACCGAACTGCGGCATTACTCGATCGACGCCGACAAGTGCAAAGGCTGCGGCCAGTGCCTGAAGAGGTGCCCGAGCCACGCCATCCTGGGCGCGCCCCGGGCCGCCCATTACATCGTGGAAGACAAATGCATCGGCTGCGGGACCTGTGTCGAGGCCTGCTACCTCGATGCCATCCTGGTCGATTGAGGAAAAACATGCCAACGATCACGATCAACGACATCGAAGTCAACGTCGAGGCCGACGAGACCGTCCTCGGGGCCTGCCGGAGGCATGGCGTGCGCATCCCGACGCTGTGCCACCTGGCCCACCTGACGCCGACCGGCGCCTGCAGGCTCTGTGTGGTCGAAGTCGAGGGCCAGCGCGCGCTGGTGCCCAGCTGCGCCTTCCCCGTGGCGGACGGGATGAAGGTGCGCACGCATTCGGCCCGCGCGGTCGAGGCGCGGCGGGTCATCGTCGAGCTGCTGCTGGCCAACCATCCGGACGACTGCCTCTACTGCGTGCGCAACGCCGACTGCCAGTTGCGCGAACTGGCCGCCGAACTGGGCGTGCAGGGGCGGCGTTTCCACGGTGCCAAGCTGCGCTACAAGATGGACGCCAGCAGCCCCGCCATCATCCGTGATCCGGCCAAGTGCATCCTCTGCGGCAAGTGCGTGCGGGTTTGCGAGGAAGTGATGAAGGTCGGCTGCATCGACTTCATCGGCCGCGGCAGCACCACCACCGTGGGTCCGGCGCTGGACCAGGGCCTGAACGTGTCGAGCTGCGTCAACTGCGGGCAGTGCATCCTGGTCTGCCCGACCGGAGCGTTGAGCGAGCACACGGCCGTGCCCGCGGTGCTGGCGGCGTTGAACGACCCGGGGCGCACGGTCGTGGTGCAGCACGCGCCGGCGGTGGCCGTGACGCTGGGCGAGCAGTTCGGCCTGAGACCCGGCGCCGACACGGCCGGACTGATGAACGCGGCGCTGCGGCGCCTGGGTTTCGCGCGCGTTTACGAAACGGCGTTCGCGGCCGACCTGACGGTGATGGAAGAGGCGTCCGAGCTGGTGAAGCGGATCCGCGAGGGCGGCCCGCTGCCCATGATGACCAGCTGTTCGCCGGGCTGGATCAAGTACGTCGAACAGTTCCGCCCCGAGTTCATCCCGAACCTTTCGAGCTGCAAGAGCCCGCAGATGATGCTCGGCGCGCTGATCAAGAGCCCGCTGGCAGCCGACGCCGACCGTGTGTTCAGCGTCTCGATCATGCCCTGCGTGGCCAAGAAGTTCGAGGCGGCGCGGCCGGAGATGGAGCGCGACGGCGTGCCCGACGTGGACGCCGTGCTGACCACGCGCGAGCTGGCAGGGCTGCTCCGGCAGCGGGGCATCGAGTTGGCGCTGCTGGAGCCCGAACCGGCCGACGATCCGTTCGGGAGCCGCAGCACCGCGGGCCGGCTGTTCGGCGGCAGCGGCGGCGTGATGGAGTCGGCGCTGCGCACGGCCCACTGGATGCTGACCGGCCGCGACCTGGCCGAACTGCGCGTGTCGTCCGTGCGGGGGGTCGAGGGCGTGCGCGAGTGCCGCGTTAAGATCGACGGGCTGGAGCTGGGCGCGGCCGTGGTCAGCGGACTGGGCCAGGCCGCCGCGCTCCTGGACCAGATCCGCGCCGGGCGGAGCGACCTGCATTTCATCGAGGTGATGACCTGTCCGGGCGGCTGCATCAACGGCGGCGGCCAGTTACGCGCCGCCGTGCCGGAGGTGGTGCGGGCGCGCCAGCAGGCGCTCTACGCGCTGGATCGCGACGGCAGTCTGCGTACGGCGCACGGCAACGAGTCGATCCAGCGGCTTTACGCGGAGTTCCTGGGCGAACCCCTGGGCGAAATGAGCCACCGCTACCTGCACACCCATTACGCGCCGCGCGAAGTGGTGCGCTGAGGCAAGGACGATGAGCGAACAGCACAAGCTGTCCCTGGTGTCGACCATCCGCGAGCGTTGCCGCGTGTGCTACACCTGCGTGCGCGAGTGTCCGGCCAAGGCCATCCGCATCTCCAGCGGCCAGGCCGAGGTGATCGATGCCCGCTGCATCGGCTGCGGCAACTGTGTCAGGGTGTGCTCGCAGGGCGCCAAGCGGGTGCTCAGCTCGGTCGCCGAGGTGCGCGGCCTGCTGGCCGGCCCGGAGCCGGTGGCCGCCTGTCTGGCCCCCAGCTTCGCGGCCGAGTTCACCGAGATGACCGTCGAACAGATGGTGGGCCTGGTCGGCGCGCTGGGCTTCGCCTCGGTGCACGAGGTCGCCTTCGGCGCCGATCTGGTGGCGGCCCGGTACCGCGAACTGCTGGACGAGCACCCCGATCGGCGCTACATCGCCACCACCTGTCCGGCCATCACCAGCTACGTCGAGAGGTTCCATCCGGACCTGGTCTCGCACCTGGCGCCGGTCGTGTCGCCCATGATCGCCACGGCGCGCGCGTTGCGGAAACTGCACGGGCCCGAGCTGCGGATCGTGTTCATCGGCCCGTGCCTGGCCAAGAAGGAAGAGGCCGTGGCCGACCAGGTGGTCGGCGAGATCGACGGCGTGCTCACCTTCGCCGAACTGCGCGAAATGATGCAGGAGCGCGGCCTGGCCCCGACCGAGGTGACGGCGGCCGACTTCGACCCGCCGCACGCGGGCGCCGGCACGCTGTTCCCCCTGTCGCGCGGCATGCTGGTGGCCGCGGGCATCGAGGACGACCTGATCTCCGGCCAGATCGTGGCCGCCGGCGGCCATGGCGAATTCCAGGACGTCATCCGCGAGTTCGATTCGGCCGACCTGGACGTGCGCCTGCTGGAGGTGCTGTGCTGCTCCGGCTGCGTGATGGGACCGGGCATGACCACCGACGACCCGGCCTGGAGCCGGCGCCAGCACATCTCGCACTACGCGCGCCGTGCGCTGGCCCGCGAGGACGACGGACGGCGCGAGGCCGACCTGTTGGCGGTGGCCGGCCTGGATCTGGGCCGCGGGTTCGCCGCCGACGACCAGCGCCTGAAGGCGCCGTCGCCGACCGAGCTGGAGGAGATCCTGAACCGGATGGGCAAACACTGTCCGCAGGACGAACTGAACTGCGGCGCCTGCGGCTACGCGACCTGCCGGGAGCATGCGCTGGCGATCCACGAGGGCCTCGCCGAAAACGAGATGTGCCTGCCCTTCACCATCGACGAACTGCGCCGCGCGGTCGAGGAACTGGCCGTCTCGCACGCCCAGCTGGCCAGCGCCCAGGAGGCTCTGGTGCACAGCGAGAAGCTGGCCTCGATGGGCCAGCTGGCCGCCGGCATCGCCCACGAGGTGAACAACCCGCTGGGCGTGGTGCTGATGTACTCGCACCTGCTGCTGGAGGAGGCCACGCCAGATTCTCCCCTGCGCGGCGAACTGGCGACCATCGTCGAGCAGACCGACCGCGCCAAGCGGATCGTCGCCGGCCTGCTGAACTTCGCGCGCCAGAACAAGGTCGTGCACACGACGGTCGACGTGCGCGAGGTGGTTCAGCGCACGCTGCGCAGCGTGGCGCTGCCGGCCTCGATCACCGTGACGGTCGAGCATGAAGGCGCCGTGGCGGCCGAACTGGACGCCGAACAGATCACGCAGGTGCTGATCAACCTGGTCAGCAACGCGGGGGCGGCCATGCCCGACGGCGGCCGGCTGCTGGTCCGGACCGAAGGCACGGGCGGGGAAGCGCGGTTCATCGTCACCGACACGGGCACGGGCATCCTGCCGGAGAACCGCGGCCGCATCTTCACGCCCTTTTTCACGACCAAGAAGGCGGGCCAGGGCACGGGTCTGGGCCTGGCCGTGAGCTACGGCATCGTCAAGATGCACCGGGGCGACATCCGCGTGCATTCCAACGCCGATCCGGACGCCGGCGCCACCGGGACCACGTTCACCGTGGTCCTGCCGGCGCGGCGGCCCGTCAACGGGGAGAAGGCATCATGAACGGAAAGCGCCCCCTGGTCCTGGTGGTCGACGACGACGAGGACTTCCGCGCGCAGATGTGCGCGCAGCTCGAGGCCGCCGGCTACGACGTGACGGCGGCCGAAGGCGAGACGGCGGCCGACGCCCTGCTGGCGGTGACGAAGCCGGATCTGGCCGTGCTCGACCTGATGATGGAGCGTCCCGACGGCGGCTTCGCGCTCGCCTACCGCCTGAAGAAGCGGTATCCGGACGTGCCGGTCATCATGGTGACCGGCGTGACCCACGAGACAGGGCTGGACTTCGCGACCGCGACCGCGAGCGACCGGGCCTGGATCAAGGCCGACGCGATGCTGGTCAAGCCCGTCCGTTTCGAACAATTGCGCCGCGAGCTGGAGCGGCTGCTGCCGCAGGAGTGACCCCATGACGACGCTGCGGGTGCTGATCATCGACGACGAGCAGTTGATGCGCACGGTGGTGCGCCGCACGCTGGAGAAGCATGCGGTGTCGCTGCCGGACATCGACGGGCAGTGCCGCTTCACGGTCGAAGAGGCCGAGAGCGCCGAGGCCGGTCTGGCGCTGATCGACAGCGACGCGCCCGATATCGTCCTGCTGGACCACCAGCTGCCGGGCATGACGGGGGTCGAACTGCTGGGACTGCTCAGCCAGCGGCAGCCGGCGCCGGAATTCCTGACCGTGATGATGACGGCCTACGCCACGCTGGAGAACGCCGTGCTGGCCACCAAGCGCGGCGCCGAGGATTTCCTGGCCAAGCCCTTCACGCCCGAGGAACTGCGCGCGGTGGTGGACAAGGCCACGCGGCACCTGCTGATGATCCGCGAGACCCGGCGGCTGGCGCAGGAGAAGCGGCAGATCCGCTTCCAGCTGCTGTCGGTCATCGTGCACGAACTGAAGGCGCCGCTGAACGCCATCCAGGGCTACCTCTACCTGATGAAGGACCTGCCGGCCGAGGACGACCCGACGGTGCATGCCAACGCCATCGACCGCTGTCTGGTGCGCATCGACGGCATGCGCAAGCTGATCATGGACCTGATGGACGTGACCCGGCTGGAGTCCGGCCAGAAGCGGCGCGATCTGACGGCGCTGGATCTGCGCGACGTGGCCGTGGCGGCGGTGGAGTCGGTGGCGCCGGAGGCGGCGGGGCGCCGAATAGTGTTGAACCTTGCTGCTCCCGATCCGGTTCCCGTGACCGCCGACCGCGGCGAGATGGAGATCGTGCTGAACAACCTGCTGACCAACGCGGTGAAGTACAACCGCGACGGCGGGCGGGTGGATATCTCGCTGCGCGCGATCGGTGCGCGCGTCGTCATCGAGGTGGCCGACACCGGCATCGGCATGACGTCCGAGGAGTGCGGCCGCCTGTTCGAGGAATTCGTGCGCATCAAGAACGACCGCACCCGGAACATCCTGGGCAGCGGCCTGGGCCTGTCGATCCTGCGCCGTCTGGCGCGCCTCTACGGTGGCGACGTGACGGTGGCGAGCGAGCCCGACGTGGGCACGACATTCACGGTGGAGTTCGCCGCGGAGCCTTCGGCGGTCATCTCATGATCGACCGGGACGGCATCCTGGGCTGGCTGCGCGAGACGGACGAGGCGCGGCTGGACGTATTGTGGGACCAGGCCGACTCCGTGCGTCGCCGCGCCGTGGGCGACGCGGTGCACCTGCGCGGCCTGGTCGAGATCTCCAACCACTGCGTGCGCGCCTGCGCCTACTGCGGCCTGCGGGCGCCCAACACGGGCGTCACGCGCTACCGGATGAGCGGGGACGAGATCCTGTCCTGCGCGCGGCAGGCGGCCGACCTCGGGTACGGCACTGTGGTGCTGCAGGCGGGCGAGGACCCCGGCATCGGCGCCGAATGGATGGCCGCGGTGGTGCGCCGGATCAAGTCGGAGACGGCGCTGGCGGTCACCCTCAGCCTGGGTGAACGCGATGACGACGAGCTGCGGCTGTGGCGCGCGGCCGGCGCTGACCGCTACCTGCTGCGCTTCGAGACGTCGAACCGGGCCCTGTACGACCGCATCCACCCGCCGCGGGCCGGCCAGCCGGTCAGCGACCGCGTGGCGATGTTGCGGCGGCTGCGCGGGCTGGGCTATGAGGTGGGCAGCGGCGTGATGGTGGGCATTCCCGGGCAGACCTGGGACGACCTGGCCGACGACCTGCTGCTGATGCGCGAACTGGACCTGGACATGATCGGGATCGGGCCCTACATCGCGCATCCGGACACGCCGCTGGGTTCGGACGGCGTGGCCTGCGACGCGATGCAGGTGCCGGCGGACGAACGGACGACGCTGAAGGCCGTGGCCCTGGCCCGGCTGCTGTGCCCCGGCGCGAACATCCCCAGCACGACGGCGCTGGCGACCATCGACCGGGAGCAGGGCCGCGAACTCGGCCTGCGGCGCGGCGGCAACGTGGTCATGCCCAACCTGACGCCGCCGGCCTACCGCGAGCTCTACTCCATCTACCCGGGCAAGGCCTGCCTGCACGAGACGGCCGAAGTCTGCCAGGGCAGCCTGGAACAGCGGATCGCCGCGACGGGTCGCCACGTCGGGCAGGGGCGCGGCGACGCGAAGGTTGATTTCATCGACGATGCCTGGCTGACCGGACTGGCGACCGGCCCGCAGCCCGAGGCGTCGCGGGTGCGCGAGGTCATCGCCCGCAGCCTGGACAAGCAGGCGCTGACGGTCGAGGAGACGGCCGTCCTGGTGCGCGCGTCCGACCCCGAACTGCGCCATGAGATCTTTGCCGCCGCGCGGCAGCTCAAGGAGACCGTCTACGGCAACCGGATCGTGCTGTTCGCGCCGCTCTACGTGGGCAACGAGTGCGTGAACGACTGCGCCTACTGCGGCTTCCGGAGCAGCAACCGGGATGCGGTGCGCCTCACCCTGGACCACGACCAGGTTCGCCGGCAGGTGCTGGCCCTGGAACGCGAGGGCCACAAGCGCCTGATCCTGGTCTTCGGCGAGCACCCCGGCTACGACCCCGCCTTCATCGCCGACAGCGTGCGGACGGTCTACGCCACGCGCGAGGGCCACGGCGAGATCCGCCGCGTCAACATCAACGCCGCTCCGTTCGACGTGGAGGGGTTCCGCGTCATCCGCGAGTCGGGCATCGGCACCTACCAGGTCTTCCAGGAGACCTACCACCACGACGCCTACGCGCGCGTGCACCCGGCCGGAACGCGCAAGGGCGACTACCGCTGGCGTCTGGGCGCTCTGGACCGGGCGATGATGGCCGGCTGCGACGACGTGGGCATCGGCGCCCTGTTCGGGCTGCACGACTGGCGCTTCGAACTGCTGGCCCTGGTGCGCCACGCGCTGCATCTGCAGGAACGCTTCGGCGTGGGCCCGCACACGATCAGTTTCCCGCGTCTGCGCCCGGCCTCGGGCGTGCGCCTGGACGGGCTGCCGCTGGTTGCGGACGACGACTTCCTGAGGCTCATCGCCATCCTGCGCCTCGCGGTGCCCTACACCGGCCTGATCCTGACCGCGCGCGAGGACGCGGCGTTGCGGCGTTCGGCCCTGGAACTGGGCGTCTCGCAGATCGACGCCGGCACGCGGGTGGAACTGGGCGGTTACGACGAACCCTTCGCCGCGCCGTGCCTGGAGCGCGGCCAGTTCTCGCTGGGCGACACGCGCTCGCTGGACGCGGTGATGGACGAACTGGTCACCGACGGCTACCTGCCGAGCTTCTGCACGGCCTGCTACCGCCGCGGCCGCACCGGCGAGCATTTCATGGAATTCGCGATTCCCGGTTTCATCAAGCGCTACTGCACGCCCAACGCCCTGACCACGCTGCAGGAGTACCTGGTCGACTACGCAGGTCCCGAGACGCGCGCGCGGGGCGAGGCGCTCATCGCCGCGGAACTGGCGCTGCTGCCGGCCGGTGGCGCGACCGAGGAGCTGCGCGACCGGTTGTCGCGCATCAGCGGGTCGGACGAACGCGACCTCTGCATCTAGAAGGACGGACCATGCAACCGACACCCAGGGGATTGCGGCTCCACATCGGCCTGTTCGGCCGGCGCAACGTGGGCAAGAGCTCGCTGTTGAACGCGCTGACGCGCCAGCAGGTGGCCATCGTCTCGCCGACGGCCGGCACCACCACCGACCCGGTCGAAAAGCCGATGGAACTGCTGCCGCTGGGCCCGGTCGTGTTCATCGACACGGCCGGCGTCGACGACGACGGCCACCTCGGCGAACTGCGCGTCGAGAAGACGCGCCGCATCCTGGACCGCACCGACCTGGGACTGGTCGTGGCTTCGGACGGCGAGTGGGGTTCATTCGAGGAGTTGCTGGTGGCCGACCTGCGGGAGCGGGGCACGTCGGTGATCGTGGTGTTCAACAAATCCGACGTGTCGACACCTCCGTTGGACGTCGTCGAGGCCCTGACCGCGCGCGGCATCCCGTGGGTGTCGGTGGCGGCGTCGACCGGCGAGGGGCTGGAGTCGCTGCGCGGCGAGATGATCCGCCTGGCGCCCGAGGACTATATCAACCCGCCGACCATCCTGGGCAACCTGGTGCCGCCGGGCGAGCCGGTCGTGCTGGTGATCCCCATCGACAAGGAGGCCCCCAAGGGCCGTTTGATATTGCCGCAGGTCCAGGTGATGCGCGAACTGCTGGACCAGGAATCGTGGTGCGTGGTGACCACGGAAAACGGATTGCGCACCGCGCTGGCCTCGCTCAACCGCGCGCCCGCGCTGGTCGTGACCGATTCGCAGGCCTTCGCCCAGGTGGCGGCCGACACGCCGGCCGGCGTGCCGCTGACCAGTTTCTCCATCCTGATGAGCCGCTGGAAGGGCGACCTGGCCGAATTCGCCGCCGGCGCCGCCGCCATCGGACGGTTGAAGCCCGGCGACCGCGTGCTGGTGGTCGACGCCTGCACGCACCACCCCATCGCCGACGACATCGCGCGGGTGAAGATCCCGCGCTGGCTGTGCGATTACGCGGGTGGGGACCTGGCGATCACCAACTCGCAGGGCCGCGACTGGCCCTTGGATCTGGCCGAGTACAAGCTGGTCGTGCACTGCGGCGCCTGCATGTGGAACCGTCGCGAGATGCTCTCGCGCATCATGACCACCCGGGCGGCCGGCGTGCCGATCACGAACTTCGGGATGGCGATCGCCTGGTCGCTGGGGGTTTTCGAGCGGGCGTTGGCGATGTTTCCGGAGGTGGCGAGGGCGACTTGCGCCGGCGCAAGTGTTCCGCCCTGTTTGCGCGCGAATCCGTGACGCCGGCGGCAAGAGGTGATCAGGTTCCAAGTGCGTCGAACGACACCCGGAAGCCGCGCAGCGGTGGCGGTCGCGGGCCAGCACGGCCGTGCGCACCGAAGGCTTGATGGTGGCGTGATTCAGCTTGTCTGCGTGCTGGACCCGCGCGTTGCAGGACAGGGCTTCGACTTGCGCCGGCGCAAGTCGGTGCGAACCTTGCGCTGATCGCTGGGAGGTGCCGCGAGTGGCGACTGCGCTAGCGCGGCGGCCGCTCCGGCTCGCATGGCCGCGCGGGCTCGACAGGTCGCACATGTTCGACAGGTCGCACATGTTCGACTTGTCGCACATCCTGGACTTGCGCCGGCGCAAGTGCCCCGCCCCGTTCATGCACGAACCCATGGCACCGACTGCACAACGTGATCAGATTCTCGGCCCGGTTCGAGCCCCCCTGCTGGCGCGGCTTCACATGATGGACTTCAAGAAAGTGCGTCGACCGACACCCGGGCGCAGCACAGCGGTGGCGATCGCGCGCCAACACGGCCGCGCGCACCGAAGGTTTGATGGTGGCGCGGTTCGGCTTGCCCGCCCGGCGGACCCGTGCGTAGCAGGCCAGCGCTTCGACTTGCGCCGGCGCAAGTTTCCGTTCGCCCCGGTTGGTCACGGCCGTGGCCGCGGCACAGTCCGGGCACTGCTGGACGACGATCTGGACGGCGGCGCCACGGGGTTCACGTGCACGGGCCGGCGACTCGACGAGTGATTCGAGCGCGGCCAGCATCAGGTCCATGCGGTCGGCGCCGGCCGGGGCCAATCCCAGTTTGTGCGCCTTCTCGACCAAGGCTTCGAACCGAGCCAACTGCAAACCATCAGCGCGCAGACTGATAGTGACAGGCGGATCGGCGACGGGACGCAAAGCCGCCTCAACGAGGGGCAGCTGCGCGACCGGCTGGCGCGCCTGCCGAACCTGCATCTCCAACTCACGCCGCCCCGTCGTGGCCGCCTTCACGACCCACGCGGCCTGGTTCTCGACTGTCGCCACCCGAGCCACCTGCCGGGCTTTGGTCCAACCGATCTCGCCGGACGCCACCGCCTCGCGAAGAACCGGCAACCGGTCCAGGTCATCGGCCAGTCGCTTGAACAGCCAGTAGCGGTTGTCCGAGAAGCCCAACCCGACCGTTGCGTACAGCTGCAGGCTGGCATGGCCCAACGCGCGGTGAAGCCCCCGGCGCTGGACCTCGGCGAACCACAGTACGGCGCACTCCTGGGCGCGGTCACAGGCGGCCAGGGCCTGGCGAAGCGAGGCGTCGACCTGGTCGGCGGGCAGTCCAGCCGCGAAATCGGGCAGCGTGCAGCTCGTCATATAGGCTCGCTTTTCCGGGAGGATGGCGAGGTGAAAACGATAGCGATAATATAGCGAAAACAACAAGCAACCGCCAGCGAAATATATATATTAATCAATCTGTATACTGTGTGCGACAATCGATTCAAAGCTCCCCGCGCCCCCCAGCCCACCCCAGCACAGCTCCCCCTCGCGACCCCAAAAAATTCCCTTTACATACGGCGCGAATATGCCGATCTTTGCCTAGACAAAAAACTTTTGTCGGCATTGAATAAACGTTTTCGAATTGGGCGGGAGTGGCGACATGAGCGCCGAGCAGCTGCAACTGAGCGCCAGTCTCGAGGACTACCTCGAGGCCATCTACCATACCGTCGAGGCGAAGGGGGCGGCCCGCGCCAAGGACATTGTCCTGCGCATGGGGGTGCACAATTCGTCGGTGACGCAGGCGTTGCGTTCGCTGTCCGAGAAGAAGCTCATCAACTACGCGCCCTATGATGTGATCACGCTGACCGGGCCGGGTGAAGTGCTGGCTCTGGGCGTGGTGCGTCGGCACGAGACGCTGTCGAAATTCCTGAACCACGTGCTGGGGCTGCCCGATGCCGAAGCGGATGCCGAGGCGTGTCGTCTCGAGCACGCGGTCAGCGGCGGCGTGTTGAACCGGTTGGTGCGGTTCGTCGAGTATTTCGAGAGTTGTCCGCAGAACGACGTGCGCTGGGACGATGAGGCGGGCTTCTTCTGCAACAAGGCGACGGCCGGCCACAACGGGACCTGCGGGCGCGATGCCTGCGGCGGCGAATCCCTGCTGACGGATCTGCTGCCGTCCGATGGGGAGGCGTAGGCATGCCGCTGACACTGGTGCATGAGGGCACGCGCGCCATCCTCAAGTCGATCGATGGCGGTCGCCAGTTGCGCGGTCGTCTGGCGGCGCTGGGCATGATGCCGGGCGCCGAACTGGAAGTGATCCAGAATTCCGGTCAGGGGCCCTTCGTGGTCGCGGTGCGGGGCAGCCGCATCGTGATCGGCCGCGGCATGGCCGCGCGCATCCTGGTCGAATAGGACCATCAACGCGCCAGCCGGCCAGGGGCATTCGCCGTGACGAGCATCGCCGACAAGGTCCTCACCGTAGCGGTGGCCGGCAATCCCAACGCCGGCAAGACCACCATCTTCAACAACCTGACGGGTGCGCGGCAGCACGTGGGGAACTATCCCGGCGTGACGGTCGAGTGGAAAGAGGGCACGCTGCGACGCGGCGACCTGCGCCTGAACATCGTCGATCTTCCCGGCACCTACAGTCTGACCGCGTTCTCGGAAGAGGAACTGGTCGCGCGCGACTACCTGCTGAACCATGCGCCTGATGTGGTCATCAACGTGGTGGATGCCTCGAACCTGGAGCGCAACCTGTTCCTGACCACGGAGCTGCTCGAGATCGGGCGGCCGCTGGTCGTGGTGCTGAACATGTCCGATGCGGCGCTCGAGCGCGGGCTGATCATCGACCACAACCGCCTGTCCCAGCGGCTCGGGGTTCCCGTGGTTCCAGCGGTGGGCAACCGCAACCAGGGGATGGAGGCCGTCGTCGCCGCGGTGCTGGAGGTGGCCAACAGCCGCGTCCATCTGCCCGGGCCGGCCGACATCTGCCGTGAAGCCGGTCCCGGGCCGGGTTCGCTGGCTTCGCCGTTCGGGGGCACCAGGGACGGGCGCGTCGACTACGGTCCGACGATCGAAGCCGCCGCCTCGCGGCTCGAAGGGATGCTGCCCGAGGCGCCGCACCGCCGCTGGCAGGCGCTGAAGCTGCTGGAAGGCGATGTGCGGGTGCTCGAAGGCGTGCTGTCGGAGCACACCCGCCAGGCCGCGATGGCCGAGACCGCCGCGTTCGCGGCCACCATCACCGATGATCCGGACATCATGATGGCCCGGCTGCGGTACGAGCACATCGGTCGTTTGTGCAACGAAGTGTGCCGCCAGGTGCTCGCCGGCCGCGGCGCCGCGCTGAGCGACCGCATCGACCGCGTGGCCATGCACCCGGTGTGGGGCGTGCCCATCTTCCTGTCGATGATGTACGTCGTGTTCACGCTGACGTTCTCGCTCGGCAAACGTCGTGTTCACGCTGACGTTCTCGCTCGGCAACCCGCTGATGGACCTGATCGACCGCGGGTTCGGATTCCTGGGCGGCTTCCTGACCGGGCTGTGGCCTGCCGGCAGCACGAGCCACCTGAAGTCGCTGCTGGTCGACGGCATCATCGGGGGCGTGGGCGGGGTCATCGTGTTCCTGCCGAACATCGTGCTGATGTTCATGGCCATCGCCGTGCTCGAGGGCACCGGCTACATGGCGCGCGCGGCCTTCGTCATGGACCGCTTCATGAGCAAGGTCGGGCTGCACGGCAAGAGCTTCATCCCGCTGTTGATCGGTTTCGGCTGCACCGTGCCGGCGATCATGGCCACCCGCACGCTGGAGACCAGGCGCGACCGCATCATCACCATGATGGTGCTGCCTCTGATGAGCTGCGGCGCGCGGCTTCCCATCTATGCGCTGATGATCCCCGCGTTCTTCGCGCCGCACTGGCAGGGGCCGGTGCTGTGGATCATCTACGTGACGGGCATCGTGCTGGCGCTGCTGGGCGCGCGCGTGCTGCGCGCGACGATCTTCCGCGGCGAGAACACGCCCTTCGTGATGGAGCTGCCGCCGTACCGGCTGCCGACCGGCCGCAGCCTGCTGATCCAGATGTGGACGCGCGCGTGGCTGTACGTGCAGAAGGCCGGCACGGTCATTCTGGGCGCGTCCATCATCCTGTGGTGCCTGACGTTCTATCCGAAACCGCACGGCGACTGGGTGCCGCCGGTGGAGAAGGGCCAGCCGTCGGGCGTCGCCTACAGCGCGATGACCGATCCGGCGCAGAAGCAGGCGGCCGAGTTGTCGTACTCGGTGGCCGGCCGTGTGGGCCGCGTGATGGAGCCGTTGATCAGCCCGCTGGGCTTCGACTGGCGCATCGGCACCGCGCTGGTGGGCGCCACCGCCGCCAAGGAAGTGTTCGTGGCGCAGATGGGCATCGTATTCGCGGTGGGCGCCGCGGACGAGAATTCGGAGCACCTGCGCGCGCAGTTGCGCGACCGCTATACGCCTCTGGTCGGGCTGTGCATCATGATGTTCGCGCTGATCGCCACGCCCTGCATCGCCACCTTCGCGATCACGCGGCAGGAATCGGGCTCGGTCAAGTGGGCGCTGGCGCAGAGCTTCGGGCTGACGGCACTGGCCTGGATCGTCACCTTCGCGGTGTACCAGGGCGGGATGTTGTTGAAGCTGGGGGTGGGCTGATGAACAACGGCTGGGAGTTGGCGGCGGTGGTCGTGGTCGTGGTGGCGGCGGGAACGTGGGCCGTGCGGGCGCTGGTGCGTTCGCTGAATAAGCCGGGCGGCTGCTCGTCGTGCGCCGGGTCGGGGGCCTGCCCGCTGGTCAAGGGGCCGGAGGCGGGCGGCGCGACCGGGACCTGCCCCTCCTCGCAGGTGGAACCCGGACTGCACACGCCGGGAACCCGCTGATTGGCGCTGGGCGGGCGGATGGGCTTCTGATAGACTGGCGGTGATTTCAGTGCATCCCGCCGGCAAAGGAAGCCATCATGAAAATCATGTTCGCGCCCGCCATGCTTCTGGCTCTCGTCCTTGGCTGCGCATCGTCGGCGCAGGCGGACGAGACGCTGCCGCAGAGCCATCTCGATGCGGCCAGTGAGCTCGTCGACGTGATGAATCTCGAAGAGAATCTGGCCGCGTTCGGGGATGTCTTCATCGATTCCATGATCCAGCAGAATCCGGACAGCGAACCGCTTCGCGACGTGTTCTCGGCCTGGTTCCAGTCCATTTTCGACTGGGAGACGGTGCGCCCCCGCTATGTCGCCATCTATGCCGAGTCGTACACCGAAGCCGAGCTGCGCGAGATCAGCGCGTTCTACAGCACTCCCACCGGCATGAAGTCGCTGGCCCTGATGCCCGAACTGGCGCAGAAGGGTGCCGCGATCGGCAATGAACTGGCCATGGAGCACAGCCAGGAGCTCGAGCAGATGGTCATGGAGCGCATGGCGGAGATCGAGAAAGAGGCGATGGCGAAGCCGTAGAGCCGCCGCGTGGCGCTGACTTGCGCCGGCGCAAGTGGGCGCCCCTCACCCGACGTGTTCCGTCGCCCCCGACATCGCTTCGACCAGTTCATCCCGCACCCGCATCCAGTCCTCGACCGGCACCTGGCATGAGCCCACGCGGGTGTGGACACAGATGGAGATTGTCTTCTCGCTGGATCTCGTCGGCCGGGCCTGCGGTCGATGCCCGTCAGAAGCCTATTCCTTGACGGTCGTTTGGTGTTGCCACGCTTGGGGAGCCAGCGGTGGTGGGAGTGTCCCGATTGCGCCGGCCGGGTTGATTAAATTCGATCCGCCACAGCCGCTAGGTTGCGTAGCGGTCCGCGTGGATGTGCCGCTGGATAAGATGGTGATCGGCGTGCGGTGGCACAACGGGACCGCATCCGAGTCGTTTCCACGGATTCTGACTGCAATCGGTTCGGGGTTCTTCCCGCCACCGTATTCTGAGGCGATGGTCGTTGCAGACAGCGTGCAGGGTAACCTACGAATCGCCGGCTGGTGGACTCGACCTTGGGGTCGGCTATGCAGATGAGGACGCCCAGCACGCCCACTTCGTGACGGGTGACGGAGAGAACAGGGTCAGGGTGGTCAGCAAGTGCCGGGTACTCGTTGAGCCGATTCGCGCCGACAGATTGCCAGGGGTCGTGGCGTTGCGGGACAATTCGCATCTTAGATTTGCGGGGCCGGCGCGTCACTGAGCTGCACCGTGGGCCCCTAATTCAAGGAGAGAACTCATTCGTGTGGCGCGGCCGCGATCAGAGCGGACTTACGGTTGCCAGGGGTGTATACTGGGTACTGCCGAAACGGGCGAAGACCGGCTTGTGAAGAAGATGCTTCTGCTCAAGTAACGGCCAGCGAGGAAGACAACAATGAAGATAGTTGCAACATTGCTGACGCTAATGACCCTAAGTGTGACCGGCACGGCCATCGGGGCGACAATCATTGTCAACAGGGATGGGTTCGGCGATTTTGCGACAATCCAGCCCGCGCTGGATGTGGCCGCGGATGGGGATACTGTACTGATCGGGCCGGGTGAGTACACCGAATGGAGTTGGGTGCGGTTACCCGGCTATGGTTATGACATCAAGTCGTTTGCCCATCTTAGGTCGGATGACGTGACGCTCATCGGATCGGGCATTGCGAGTACCGTCATCGGACCGGCAATATATGAAGGAAGCGGAGGGACGTTTTCGCCGAAGGGAATTACTTATCAGGTGGGAGATGGGTCATTGTACGTGAGTGATTTGACCGTTCGACATTGCTACGACGGCCTGTTCTTGAAGGGCACTCTATACATGGACCGGTGTCGGCTCGAGAACAATGGTGGGGGGCTGTTCTGGGGAACTGTCGGTGCTGGCGGTTGGGTGCGCGACACGGTGCTCGAAGTCACAGAGCCCATTTTTGACCCCATCGGCTTCGATATTGGAGCCGGTGGTGCTGGTAGCGATATCGTGATGGAGCGGTGTCAGTCGGACCGCGGAGCGACCATTCGCGGAGTACAAGGGGCAATCATCACGGACTGCCACATGGCCGGACTTGCAGTCTATTCCGGAGCCCATGTCACTGTCGCGAATTGCGAGCTACGTGGTGGCAATGTCGGCATCAGCTTGTCCCTTGGTTCGTCTTCCTACTGCGAGGTGTATGGTTCGGAACTTGGTGGTGCCTTTGGCGCGCTGAACATATCCAGCAGTGCTCCGGGTAGTCAGTATGTCGTTGAGAACTGCCGACTTGAAGGCGGGTCACATGGAATCCTCTACTCGGGTAGCGGCGCTGGTGCTAGTACGCTAACAGGATGCGACCTGGTGAAGGGCAGTGGGCCCATGGTAGAGTGTGCCCCCTCGGCGTCCATGGTGACCCACGATCTTCGAAACAATTACTGGGGCACAACCGACGAGGCGACTATTCAGTCCTGGATCACCGACCACAGCGACAACCCGAGCATTGGAGCGACCGTGTTGTACAGCCCGTACTCCGGCCAATCCGTGCCGATCGAGTCCACGTCCTGGGGCGACCTTAAGGCGCTATTCCGCTAAGATTGTCTAATCTCACTCTCCGGGGTCACGCTGCGCCCCGACCGGGGAGCCGATCATCTTCCGCCTCGAAATAGGGCGCAGAGAGGTTAACGTCATCCGCCCGCGAGCGCATAGCGAAGCGAATGCCGCGACTTAAAAGCATCTTCGGAAGGCGCCGCTTGGTTTCAAGCCAGCGCCGCGCCTCCCGACTTGCGCCGGCGCAAGTGTGCGCTGTTCAGCCGACTCGCTCACCCGACCCGCTCCGTCGCCCCCGACATCGCTTCGACCAGTTCATCCCGCACCCGCATCCAGTCCTCGACCGGCACCTGACATGAGCCCACGCGCGTGTGGCCGCCGCCGCCGTACTGCGTAAGCGTCCGGTCCCGCGCGTATTCCCTCGCCCCTGATTCGCGTGCATGATGCGCCCTCCCCAACCAGGAGGTTTCATCATGTCGCTCCGCCGCCGCACTCCCGCCGAGATCGCTGGCATCGTCACCCAATTCCACTCCAGCGGCCTGAGTCGCCGCGATTTCGCCAAGCGCCACAACCTGGCCGAAGCATCGTTGGCCCGCTGGCTGCGCACGGCCCCGGCGCCCGCGGCATCCGCACCGACGTTCGTCCGCGTCGTCGCGCCGACATCGGCGTCACCGCCCGCCTGGTTCGAACTCGCCTTGCCCGACGGCCGCCGCCTTCGCATTCCTGCCGGTTGCGATCCGGCGGCCCTCGTGCCCGGCGTGACGCTGTTGCGAGCTCAGAGCCTGGATGCGCTGGCGACGAACGCCGATCGTGTTGGCCTGGTCGTGGCCCCCAACCCATTCAACCCGGAAACACGTATCGACCTGTACCTGGCCCAAGCCTCAAGCGGATCGGTCAGAGTCTTCGATCTGCGAGGTAGTCTGGTGGTTGACTTGCATCACGGTCCACTGCAGTCCGGACACAACACCTTTGTCTGGAATGGAGTGGATTCGAGCGGCAAGCCAGTTGCAAGTGGTGTATACTCGGTGCTCGTGGAGACACCGGACCGACAGCACGTGAAGAAAGTGTTGTTGGTTAAGTAGCGCGACGGTAAGAGGTTGGTGGTGTGCAAGCGTCTGCTGATAGCGGGAATCGTGACACTGCTGACCTCGGCGGCGGCTGCGTCGACATGGTCCGTCCAACGCGATGGGACTGGCGATTTCACGTCCATACAGCCGGCGCTGGATGCAGCAGCAGATGGTGATACGATCTTGATCGGGCCAGGGGAATACACCGAATCGACGACAATTCGTCCGCCGGGGTGGGCGTACGACATTCAGTCGTACGCCGACCTCCGCTGTGACAACCTGACGATCATTGGCGCCGGTGCAGACGTCACGGTCATTGGACCGGCAACCTACCAAGGCAATGCGGCCACGGGCAACCCTGCAGGCCTGAGCTATGGGGGCGGGGGCACGCTTCGCATCAGCGACGTGGGTATCCGTCACAGCTACGCGATGTACGTCATAGGGGTCTTGTACATGGACCGATGCCGCCTTGCCGACAATACGAATGGGCTCTCATGGAATCCTAGTGGCCCTGGCGGCTGGGTCCGGGATTCGGATTTTGAAGTGACCGAGTCGATTTTCGATCCGGAGTCCTTTGAAATTGGCTATGGGGGACTTGGAGGGAGCATCGTTCTAGAGCGAAATAGATTCGAGAGCACTTCAGTTGTGCTCGGCGTGAACGGCATGACGATTCGTGATTGCGATTTGTCCGTTTTGCACGTCTATTCGGGGGCGCAGGTTTACGTTGATGGATGTCGCCCGGGTGCGGCCAGCGCTGGTATACTGCTCGGCATGGGTGCGGGGAATTTTTGCAGCGTCACCAATTCCGAATTGCGAGATCCACAAGCAGCTTTGTGGGTGGACGAATCCTCGCCAGGTGGGCGCTTCGTCGTGCAGAACTCCCGCCTTGAAGGTGGAAGCTATGCCCTGTTCTATGCCGGCTATAATGCTGGCTCCTGCGAGGTGCGAAATTGCGACCTTGTGAAAGGAGTTGGACCGATGGTCCGTTGCGGTCAGGGCGGACCGAGTATCACTCATGACATGAGATACAACTACTGGGGCACCACCGACGAGGCGACCATCCAATTTTGGATCATTGATCACATGGACAACTCGAGTATCGGCGCCACCGTGCTCTACAGCCCGTTCGCTGGCCAGTCGGTTCCGACTGAGTCCACCTCGTGGGGCGACCTGAAGGCCCTATTTAGATAGCTGGGTCCAATTTCTCTCTCCCCCATTCACGCTGCGCGCCCCGACCGGGGAGCCAATCATCTTCCGCCTCGAAATAGGGCGCAGAGAGGTTAACGTCTTCCGCCCGCGAACGCATGGCGAAGCGAATGCCGCGACTTGAAATCATCTTCGGAAGGCGCCGCTTGATTCCAAGCCAGCGCCGCACCTCCCGACTTGCGCCGGCGCAAGTGCGCGCTGTTCAGCCGACTCGCTCACCCGACGTGTTCCGCCACCCCCGACA
>JFJP01027099.1_pt1 | contig 21141 bp, 16 predicted proteins | sample 431651 | NCBI WGS metagenome assembly JFJP01 (sample SAMN02602958, study PRJNA72255) | Microbial mat metagenome, whole genome shotgun sequencing project. | biome: fresh water; feature: sink hole; material: water; isolation source: purple microbial (photo- and chemosynthetic) mats found in...
AATCCCATTTGATGAAAAATAGAAGGAATTGTTTTAGAAATAAAATTTTGATTTTAATCGTTGGGATGAACAATTTTATTAATTATAATTTAAAGTTATTTTTTTTTTAATAATTTAAAGGTAAAAAAATATAAAACAAAATAAAACGAAGGATAAAAAAAAATGAATAAAACATTATTAATTTTTAATGACTTCTTTCTTTATCAATTCATAATCCTGCTTTGAAAATTTATATTTCTCGGTTTCTAATAAAAAATATTAGACTAAATGAAAAATTATAAAAGAAAACCTGTTGGGTCCCCAAAAATTTCATCAAACATCCCAAATTTTGTCTTTGATCATCTTCTTCCTGTTCAATGTTTTCGAAATTTGACTCTAGATTTTCTTCAGAACAATTAAGCTTGACACAGTTTGCTCTGCCATTTCTTAAAGGTTGAAAAATTATTTTCCTTGATATGGTTTTTTGAATATTAATAGCTAATTCTTCATCTTGAATTGAAACATCATTCAGGAAATTCGCATTTATTTTTGCTTCAAAGGAAGATTTATTCTGTAGTTCATCATTTTTCAGCATAAAGTTAGATTTTTTTGGAATTCCGCTTGTTTTCTTTGAATTTTGCCAATTCATTTGAGCATTTCCCATATTCATATTACTAAAATGCATTTTCTTTAAATTTTCTGAATTGTTTGATTTAGTTGTTGTGGACAATGTTTTTACGTGTGGTTCGCTTGATTTTTTTGTATTAACTTTGTTATTTTCCCATTCAAACTCATAATTTTCCTTTGAATCTTTGAAAAGTCCTTTGAATTTTCTGATGAGGAGTTGATAATCTGGTGCTTCATTAAATTTCAATTCTTTGACATATTTGAAATATTCAAGGAATTCAAGAGGAAGATCAGAACAAAGTTCCTCCAAATTGGTATCTTGCTTGATTTTCAAGATTATATTGTTCTTCATTTCAGATGTAATCATCTGATCATTGCTTTTTTTCTGATAATTAATGTTCATCCATGGTAATTTTCCTTTCAATAAATATATTAAGATATATCCAAAAGACTCTAAATCATCTCTTCTAGATTGTTGATGTCCAAGATGTGAGTTTATTGATGTATATCGAGGCGTTCCAACAAGTCCAACTCCTTTCTGAAACTCAATATGTTCATTTTTCTCGTTCAAAAACTTTTTTGATAAACCAAAGTCTATGAGATAAATTTCTCGATCTTTATCAATGGATCCCAACATAAAATTATCAGGTTTCAAGTCACGATGAACAATACCCTTTTGGCTTAGAGTCTCTAGACGAGTCAAAGCTTTTTCTGCAATCAAAATCACAGTTTGTAAATTAAACACCCTATGACAACGATTGAATACAGTTTCTAAGTTCTCTCCTAATTTATCCATGATTAAAATAGTACGATCTTGAAAAGTGCTGCAATAAAAAATTCGTGGAAAACCAGTGGTCTCCTTCAATGTGTATAAAAATTTGGCTTCTCTGCTCAATGTTCTATTTGATAAGGAAATTGCATTATTGGGATCAAACATCTCTATTTTAATGGCGTAATGGATAGGGAAATTCTTGCGTTTGTTATTTACTTTTCTCAAATATGCATAGTAAATACTGCCAAATGAACCTTGACCTAATTTTTCAATGATCTTGAAGTTTTCAAGGATTGAAATTTTGGGTAGCAAGCTTTCGAAAGGCACTGGAGCTATTTTGCTGTTTTTGTTCATATTTAAATTATAAAATAACGAATCAAACAAAAAAAAATAATTAATATAATTAGTTGGAGATCAGAGACTGTTTATAGTTTCAAGAGAATGGGCTAGATGATTTTAGACTTATGTATCTTTTTTTTCCTTCAGAATTTATCATATTTCTTAATCAAACGCACTTTAAAATTTGCAAGTTTTTAAACATCATTGATTTTCAAGCGAAAAATCTTTGATTTTAAAACAAAATTCCAAGTTTTAATAATAAATTTCGCCAAAAAATTTTAAACAAGAACTTTTTGAATTTAAAAATTTTCTTAATTCACAAATTTGAAAAATTAAATAATTTTTGGATTAATATGAAATCTTCTCTATTTTCTCAAATTTCAGTATTTTTTTTTACTTGAAATTTTATCAAATCCTTAATTTAATTTAATTTAATTTAAATATAATTTAAGTACTTCTGTCAGGATGAGACTTTTTTTGACAAAATCGTGTTTTTCAAATTTCTCCATCCCTCAAACTTTTCAAACCAAGCTTTTTATTAACGGTCAATTTCTTCCTTCCTCAAGTAAGAACTTTTTCCCAGCAATTAATCCCTCAAATGAACAAATATTGGCAGAAGTCCATGAGGCAACTCCAAATGATGTAGATTTAGCAGTAAAATCAGCAAAAAATGCTTTCAAAACTGGTCCATGGTCTTCCTTTTCACCTAATGATCGAGCAAATTGTTTAAACAAACTAGCAAATCTGATGGAAAAAAATTCGAAAAGTCTTGCTTTAATTGAATCCCTCAATAGCGGAAAACCCTATCTTTTTGCTATTAATCACGATTTATCAGCAGCTATCAATATGTTCAAATATTATGCTGGTTTTGCTGATAAAATTCATGGCCAAACTATTCAGATTCCAGGTCCCTTTCTTTGTTATACAAAGCCAGAACCTGTTGGAGTTTGTGGACAAATCCTTCCATGGAATTTCCCTTTAGCTGGAGTTGCATCAAAGCTGGCTCCTGCACTTATTGCAGGCTGCACAGTTGTGTTAAAGCCTGCCGAACAAACTCCATTATCAGCTCTTCATCTTGCGAGTTTTTTTAATGAAGCTGGGTTTCCACCAGGTGTTATTAATATAGTCAATGGATTCGGAAATGTCACTGGAGACACTTTGATAAAACACCCTTTGGTAAATAAAATAGCTTTTACTGGATCAACCCCAGTAGGATTGCATATTATGTCCAATTGTCATGGAAACCATTTGAAGAAAGTTACATTGGAATTAGGTGGAAAATCACCATATATAGTTCTGGATGACGCAGATATTGATTTGGCTGCGAAACAAGCACAGGGAGCTGTTTTTTATAATTCAGGACAGATCTGCATTGCAGGAAGCAGAGTTTTTGTTCATGAAAAAATTTATAATGAATTTGTTGAGAAATCATGTGAATTAGCTAAAGGAAAAGTTATTGGAGATCCTCTTGATGAGAAAACTGATCAAGGTCCTTTAATAAGTGCCAAACAAAGAGATAGATTCTTACATTATGTTAAAAAAGGTCAAGAAGAAGGTGCGAAGCTTTGTTTTGGTGGGAAAGTTATTAAGGGTAAAGGATTTTTCGTCGAACCGACCATTTTTTGTGATGTAAAGGATGAAATGACTATTGCAAAAGAAGAAATATTCAGCCCTGTGATGTCAATCCTCAAATTCAAAACTATTGAAGAGGTGATTGAAAGAGCTAATAGTAGTGAATATGGCTTAGCTGGGGGGGTTATAACAAAAAATATTGATAATGCCTTACAAATAGTAAATGGATTAAAATGTGGAACAGTGTGGGTGAATTGCTATGGAGTCTTTGATAGCAGTGCTCCTTTTGGAGGATTTAAAAACTCAGGCCTAGGAAAAGAACATGGGGAATCTGGTTTAAGAAATTACCTGGACTTTAAAACCGTAATAATAAAAAAAACTTAAATTTTTTTTCGAAATTCATTCAATCTCTTCCATCAACCAAAGTTGTTATAAAATATGTTAAAGTGCCGATTTTAATATTTAAAGTGTCTGCTAAATCCAGCATTGTTGTTCCAATAAAATGTATATTCTTTGGAAATATTATCCGGGCTTGACTTCTCATGAATCCTGTGCAATGTAACACGTTTTCTTCAATGAAGAAATGTAATTCTCTCAAACATTTTTGTTCTTCATCATCTGAATGAATCACATTGTGGCTGAATGCTTTTGAATAAGGCATCGTTAATATAGCGCGTTTAGAAGAGGGGAATTTGGTTAAACAATCGATTATATTCTTAAATTTTTCTTGAAAACCAAATGAATAATCGCCTTGACCTCCTCCTCTTTGGTTATTATAGAATTTCTTGTATAATTCAGGAGATTTTTCAATAGAAATCAAACCCATATTATGTTGCGTGTAAAAATTTAATGCGTCTTTTGGAAATAAATCTGTTTCAATGATAATAGATTCGCGATTGATATCCTGAATAGTTCCGATGTAATTTCTGATTGGATAAGATGTTTTGGGTTGGGTGAGCTGTTTTATATGAAAATACATATCTTTAGGTGTTGAAAATACTTTGAATTCCTGTTGAAATGTTTTTGGCAAAGAAAATAATTTTTTTTGCATTTTTTTTTGGCGAAATAATTCAAATGATATTTTTACGTGATATTTATCCTTTTTTTTTGAAATAATTAATAATTATATTTTTTCTTCAAAGTTTTTCGGGTTTCCTGATAAATCAACTATTTTTTTCTTGTGCATTCAATTAATAATTTTTCTCTTTCTCAAATCCATATTTAGATGAAAAAATAGGCAAAAGACAAAAAAATAATCTTCCAATAAATTTTTTTTCTGTTTTTTCTGCAAATCTTTGGAGAAGAAGGTCAAACAAGTGAAATGCTTCTCACTAGTTCCGGGTTCCAATCATCAAAGAGAAAGCCATAAATCTGATAGATTAAAAAAATGTGGAGATGCGTTGACGGGAAGAAAAGACTGTTAAAATTCCTTTTAAAACATTTAATTTAATTTAATATAATAGATTTAAATTTTAAAAAAGATTTATTATTTTATTTCTGAAAAATTATGAACCAACACAAACAAAAAATTTCCATTCCATTATCCATTGAAGAAATTAGCTTCTTGATAAAAAACTCTGATAAGAAATCCTTTTTGCTCGATTATGGAGATCAAATCGAAGAAAAACCTTTGATTCCAAAGCTTTTCATCGAATTTCCTTCAGAACTAGAGCATATGGCAAATCAGCTGAAAAGAAAACTTTCCTCTCGCAAAGACAAAGATAATATTCTCATTGAAGAACAACTCTCAAAATCAAACAAATCAAATGAAACTGATAAAAAAAGACAGAAATCAAGTTTCAGTGGAAAAGAAAAAATCTCAAAGCCAATGTTGAAGCTAAAAAAAAAAGATAGTTCCAGCGAAAATGAAAAAGAAAAATTCTCGAAGCAAACTTCTAAACCAAAAAAAAGAGAGAGTTCTAGCGAAAAATTAGAATTCTCGAAGCAACAACCTTCGAAGCCAAAAAAAAGAGACAGTTCTAGCCAAAAAGAAAAAGAAAAAACTTCAAAGCCAACCAAGCTAAAAAAAAGAGGCACTAGCAGCTCAAAAGAAAGACACCTAAAGCCACAAAATCAGCCAAAACTGAAAGAAAGTGAAATGGAAAAATCTTATCAGTCAAAACCAATTTTATTAAAGTCAAAAAAAGAAAGGAGCTCCTCTAGTGAAAGGTCTTCAAAATCTAGAAAACACAAGCTAAAAACAAAAAAAGAAGAATTCAGAGAAGATAAATTAGGTTCTCATTGCAACGAATTTAAGGATTTTAATGTTTCTGTGTTAAAAGATAAGGCAGATGCCAGCGAAAGTGAAGAGGATGAAAATTCCTGGAATTTTGAAGAAAATAACAGTAATATCGAAATCCCTCAGGAAATCCTAAAAAAAAAAATGAAAGAAAATATGATCAAGAAGTTCAAACTCACAAAGGAAAAGTATTTTTTTCTTACGCATCGAAGTTCTAGGGAAACAAGGAGAATACTGACAAAATTCACCAACGAAAGGAATATCAGCTATAAACCCACTCCAAAAGCATTTATCCTCGAAGCTAACGATCCAATTGGAATGAAAAATTTGGAAAAAACTTGTGAGACTCTAAAAAAAAAAATCAAAAAGGAATTCAAAATTTTGATTCATGAACAAAATTCAGCTGATTTTCACGCATTTAAAAAAGTGTTTTCATCAGCCGAAAATAAAAAATTTGAAAATTTGTATTTCCTCATATATCGACAAAAAGATTCCCAAAACAAATATCTCCTGTTTTATTTTGATGAAGATGAGAAACAAGCCAAAGAATGGGAAAATTTTATGAACGAAAGGGAAATTCGAAAAATTAACATGATAAAAAACAGATACCAAAAATTTTATAAGGAGAAAGAAGATAAAACGAAAAATCAGCCTTATCAACCAATAAGAAAAAGAGAGGATTTCAAGATTTTAGTTGAAGAAGGCAAATTAGCTGCGAAATTTTTCAATTTAAAAAAGCAAATAATTAAATCTGAAATGGAATCAGATACAGATAAATTTGCCTTCTTCAAGAATTTGAAATGTGAATTAGTGATTTTTGAAAGCTCGAGGAAAGATCGAGAGTATAATAATTCTATCATATTTCATTGGAAACGATCTTTGAAAATTTCTAAACCAGATGATAGCAAAGCATTCGACAGGTACCTTGGTCGCTTGTACGCAAATTTATATTCAGAACTTAGATTTTGTGTTCTGATATTTAAGAAGCTTTCTATTGATTCTCTTCCTGAAGTTGAGCTTGAAAACGATTTCTTATGGGTTTCCTCTCAAAATTTAAAAAAAAAAAAAAAATTAAAGATCTTTATTTTTGGTGATCCAGGAAAAATTTGTGAATTTTTAACAGAAAAAAAATTTCGAAATGCTTTTGAAAATAGTAAATTCAAATTTTTGTTGAAGATTATCGATTTTGATGAAAATCATGAGTTCAAAAAAATGAATGAAAATTCTGCTATTAAAAATATTAAAAAGTATAAAGAAGAAGAAACTTGCCAATATGCTGAAGTGACATTTAAATCAAAGCAATTCAAGGAAGTTTTCGGCATAATGAATGAAATGATAAAGAAAAGCTTTCCGAAAACAGATAAACATTATCAACATCAGAATAATGAATTACATAAGTCTTTTGAGAATGATCTAAGAAAAGATTATTTTTCTAAAAAAAAAAATACTGAGAATGATATTTTAAATAAAGGATTTGAAAAACGAAAAATAAAGAATTGGGAATCATCATTTGATGAAAAAGTAATTTCTTCTGAATCAAAAGAAGAAGATCATTCTGATTATGAAAACAAAAAATATTTATAATTAATATTTTTTTTTCAAAAGAAAATATTTCGAAAAAAAATTAATTGAATGATGAATGAGTTAAACAAAAGGAAAATATAATTAAAAAACAAAATATAAATTTCGATAAGTGAAAAAATTTTAAAAATTGAGAAAAGTTAAATTTTTTTCTTTCTCTCTCCTATGAATTGAAATTTTTAGGTTTTTTGCAATGCAAGAATTAAACCCTTTACAATAGAAACTTATATTTAAAGCCTAAACTATAAAGTTAACAGCAAAAAATTTAAAGGGCAGTAAAAGAAAAAGAAAAAAAAGAAATTTTTCTAAAAAAATAATTTTTGATTTGATCCGAAAAAATGAGAATGAATTGTCCAGTCGGTTTAAAAGATATTGAAGATTTCACGAATGAGTTCAACGACATCCCAAGAAAAATAAATTCCCAACCCAGCGTGAAACAAAAACAAAAATTAAAACCAAACCCAGAAAATAAGGAAAATGAGTTTGATAAAGGTAGGTGTTGAAGAAAGAAAAAAAAATTCAATTTTTTAATTTTAAAAGAATTTATACAAAATGTACCAGGAACACAAAAAATTTGTGTAAAAACATTCGGATGTTCTCATAACATGAGTGATTCTGAATTTATGATGGGTCAATTGTCAGAATTTGGATATACTTTAGTTGATTCGTTCAATGAAGCTGATTTAATATTAATAAATAGCTGCACAGTTAAAAACCCATCACAAGATGCTTTTATAGGGTAATTTTAATTTATTCTACATCAAAAAATCAAATATTTGTAGAATGGTGAATGCTGTGAAAAAAATTAATAAATATTTGGTTGTTGCTGGTTGCGTTCCTCAAGATGATCGTTTTATTCCTGAAATAGCAGATATCAGCACAATTGGAGTCACTCAAATAGATAGAGTGGTTGAAGTTGTTAATGAGACCTTTAAAGGAAATAAAGTCAAACTTTTAGGAAAAAAAAGCCTACCAACACTCGATTTACCAAAAATAAGAAAAAACCAATATATTGAGATGTAAAGAAATTAATCAATTTTTTATCAATTTTTTTTCTTTTGGCAGAGTTCCCATAAATACTGGATGTTTAGGTGCATGTACGTATTGCAAAACTGTTCAAGCTCGAGGAAAATTAGGAAGTTATGCCCCTGAAGCATTAATCGAAAGGGTTAAACAGGCTGTAAATGAAGGAGTCAAAGAAATTTGGTTGACAAGTGAAGATACTGGTATACTATTTAAAGAGTTCTTTTTATTAATTTTGGTTAGGGGCATATGGAAAAGATATAAATACCAACATTTCGATACTTTTACAAGAGTTAGTAAAGAGTCTGCCTGAAGATATTATGATGAGAATTGGAATGACAAATCCCCCTTATATAATGGAACATTTAAAAGATATTGCAGAAATATTGAAGCATCCAAACGTTTATTCATTTCTTCATGTTCCAGTTCAGGTTTCATTTCAATCTCTTTATTGAAAAATAAATTGATGATCTGATTAAAAAAGTCTGGAAATAATATTGTTTTGAAAAATATGAATAGAGAATATCATATAGAAGAATTTAAAACAATTTGCGACTATTTGCTTCAAAAAGTCCCAGGAATAACGATAGCGACTGATATTATTTGTGGTTTTCCAGGAGAAACTGAAGAGCAATTTCAAGACACTTTGAAATTGGTCCAAAAATACCATTTTCCAATTTTGAACATTTCACAATTTTATCCAAGGTTTTTTTATTGAAAAAAAAAATTGTTTATTTTTTTTGTTTAGGCCTGGAACGGCAGCTGCTAAAATGAGGAGAGTGAATACAAAGGATGTTAAAGCTCGAAGCAAAGAAATCACAAAACTTTTTGAATCCTATCATTGTTTTTCTAACCTTATTAACACTACAAAAAAAATCTGGATTCGAGATAAAGAGCCTAAGAAAAATGGGGAAGGATTTTATTTAGTCGGACACACTAAATGCTATGTTAAAGCTTTGATTGTTGGAGATGAATCTCTTCTTGGGTATTTTTAATTAAAATAAACACATAATCGAGTTTTTAAATATTTTCAAGAAAGAGTGTTTGGATCAAAGTAAATAAAACCTTGAAATGGCATATTGAAGGAACTATTATACAGGAACCAAGACCTTCAAAAATTGAAAAACCAAAAGAAATTTCAACTCCTGTAACAACGAAACTTCAAACAAAAAATTCAAATATATCAGTGAATTTTATTTTTGGTTTCGGAGTTTTTTTTATAATGATTGGGGTGTTTATTAGGCTTTTTTTTTGATTAATATATTTAAAAATAGCAAATAAAAAAAAATCTTTGAAAATTATTTTTTCTTTTTCATCAATAATCAATATATTTTTTTTCTGATAATTTTCATAAAAAAACTGCAATTCTTCAAACATTTTCTAAAAAATGGCTTTAAATTTTAAATCAGTATCAGATGGCTCGATAAACCCGAAACGTCTATATTCTTTTGAAGAAGTCAATGAAGAAAAAGACAAAAAGCAAAACCCAATCCCTGAACCAATAGAAGAAATTGAAGCTTTTGATGCAGCTGAATATTGGGAAGCTATCAATGATCGAGATAAGCGAATAGAATCATTGTATACAGAAAAGGAAGTGTTATCTTTAGAGAAAATTGAGCAAATCACGAAATATGATCTTTTATTAAAAGATTTTGAGTACTTGAAGCAGAAAATTCAAGAGAATGATCATAAATATGTTGAAAATTGTCGAAAACATGAGAAGATTATTTCGAATTTGGAGCAAAAATTCGTAGAAATAAAGGATAAACTTGAGAAAAGCACAAAATTAATTGAAAGTTTTGAGGATAGCAACAAAATGTTAGAAAATTTGGTTCGGGAATGCAAAAATGACGGAGTGGATGTCTCTGAAGAAACAGTTGATTTTCAAGCTAATTTAGAGAAAAACTATGAACAAATGATCATGATAGAGAGCGCATCCACGAACATTTATAAAGAATCTATGGAGTCTCTTAAAGCAAATTATGAAGAAAAACTCAATGATTTGAAAAGGACTTATGAAGAAAAACTGCAAAATCAGAATAAAGATAAAAACATTGAAGAATTTAAAGAAAAATTGACAAAAGAACTTGAAAATATGAGAGAAGCGGCTGATTTATTAAGACAAGATAAAAATTTCTTTGAAGAAAAAGCAAAAAGTTTGGGATATGGGAATTTGGATGAAGCTCTTGAACAAAATAAATTGTTGTGGGGAGAAATCAATAATTTGAGAAAAATTCAAGAAACTTATAAAAATGAGAATGAATTATTGCATCATGAATTGGATTCTTCAATAGAAAAATTCGATAAAAAAGAAAAGGATTTCAAAGAAATTCTCAATGAAAAAGAACAGTTATTTGAAAGTCTTCAGATGAAATTTGAAGAAAAAATCAAAGGATTTCAGCAAGAAATTGAAGAAAAAAATAATGAGATCAGCCAGATTTCGTTAAAAAATAAAGAATTTGAGGAAGAAATAAAGGATTTGAAGAATAAAGTTGAAAAAGAAAAATTGGCTTTGAATCTTGTTCAAGCCAAATACGAAGAAAGTTTGCAGAAAATCCACAAAGATTCTGAATCTATGAAGAAAATGTTGCAAAGTTTGAAGGAAAATGATAAAAACTTGAGCGAATACCTTCAGGAAATAACGAAAATTAAATCATCGAAGATCCAACACATGAAGATTTTAACAATTATCATTCAAAAATTAAATTCTCTGAAGATAGAATGTTCAGAAACTAAGGATTTTTCTGAAAAATCAAAAAACCAATTGTTTAATCTTCTAAAAAATAATTTAGAAACTCAACTTTCTTCATATATTGAAACCTTCAAAAGAGATTCTCAGATCAGAATCCAAAAATACAAGCCAGATTTCCTCTCGAAAAAGGGTGTAGAATGCAAAGAGCAGCTGAATATTTCAAGAAATATGACTACTATGGAAAGCGAAACAGAAAATCAAAAGAATTCACTAACTTCTGAACAAAGACCTGTGAATTTCTTAAATAAAAATGAGAAAACTCTAAATTTGAGAATATCTTCTTCAGAAATTCACGATTTTTCTGAATTTATTCAAACAAAAGAACTATTTCTGAAACCAACTAGTGAAAAAACCATCCAAAACGATGACAAATGGACTAAAGATCTAAAAAATTTAAAAGAGAGTTTTACAAATTTACAAGGAGAACATATGAAAATCGCAGAAATAGTCGATGAAAAAATGAAAGGATCTACTAAAGCGAGAAATGAATATGTTCTTTTTAATTATTTCGAGAAATTGTTCGATAGATTATCACTTTCTTTACAAAAAGAAAACGAAATAAAATCAATGATTCATCTTTTAGATGAAAAATTTGATCGAAATGTCAAAGAACCTGCCTCGCAAAAAAGTGAAATTGACAGTCTTCGTTCGAGGAATTTACGTTTAACGCAAGAACTAAAAGAAAAAAACGAGGCTTTAAATTTAATAGAAAATGAAAAAAATGAATATAAAAATAATTGTAAAGAATTACAAATTCAATTAGATTTCAAGAAAGTTCAAAGCAAATACATCAAAGAAAACAGTGAAATCACCAATATTAAGCCAAATATTGATGTTTCGGAAATTTATAACAAATATTTGAAAGGAAAACCTATGAATCTTAAAATAAATCCCAGACAAAATGAAATCCAAGCGAAACATTTGACCGTAACACCAAGAACTCCAACGACTCTTGGGAAAGAGGTCAATAAAACTATCACGAAAATAATTTTTGATAATCAAAAGACTAAGAATGGAAAGCAAGGTTCTTTGAATACTTCGTTGAAAGACTCTGAAAATGATAAAAGATCCAACCATAATTATTAATTTGATTGTATTTTTTTATTTTGTTGTAAATTCAATGAAAATGATTGTTTAAAGCCAAAATTTAAGAACAAAATTAAAAATATAAATTCATGAGAAAAAAAGTTTAAGAATTTTATTAAAAAAAGCAAAAATATTTATCATTATTATCAAAGTTATTGAAAAAATTTAAACAATTTTCTTTTGTAAAAGAAATCCAAAATTTCCAAAATAAAACCTTTAATAAAAATTTTTTTTGGTCAAAAAAATATTAAAACAATTTTCTTATTTAACAAAATCCCAAAATTCCAAACAAAAAAAAGATTTTTTCAAATGGAACCTGCCAAACAAAGCAAAAAGGCTAAACGAAAGGCTGAAAAGAAGTTAAATGAAAAGGAAATATCTGATGGAGACTCTGAAATGTCAATGGAGGAGGAAATAAATTACACAGGCGTTAAAAAGACGATGAAAGATGAAGAAGATTGGGAAGAAGGAGACGATGAAGATATGACTGTGGAATTTGAATTTTATGATCCAAATCCCAATCAATTTTTCTCAATAAAATCATTGATTAATGGATATTTAGATGGTTTGAGTTATAGATCATCGGATTTGGCTCAATTGATAATAGAACAAGTAGAAGTTGGGACTATGATAGGCACTTTAGATGATGAAGATGAAAATTTAATCAAATATAAGCCAAAAGATAAGAATGTTCTCGGGTTTGCAACAGTGATGAATTTTTTGCAATACAGCAAAAAACCTGCATTTCAAGAGATTGCCAAATATATTGCAGATAAAAGCAACATTCATAATGAAAAACATGCGGAATTTCTTAAGATTCTTAACGAAAAAAACGTTGGACTGTTGATCAATGAAAGGTTTTCGTTTAAATTAAATAAGCCATTTAATTTTTTTTTATAGAATCATTAATTTAAGCCCTAAATTAGTACCCATTTTGCATTCACAATTGTTAAAAGATATAGAATGGGCCCAAAACAACAATTTAAATGAAAAAGCAGATGCAAATTTCCAATTTGACTATATTTTATGTGTGACCAAGTCGCTCAATTACTAATATACTTTAATGATTAAATATTTATTTTTTAAGAGTTTTTAAAGACATTTCGGTTCCTGTTCCAAAAAAAAAGAAAAATGAAATGAATCTAGATGAGCTAATTTTTCCTAAATTCGAAGATTATGCCATATTAAAGGTTTTATTATATTGAGATGTTTTCTTTATTCATTTATGAAGAAAACACCATTGTTTTTCATGTTTCCGGCAACAACATCGAAAAATAATGCTGGAATTACCAATTTGGAAAGCGAAACTAATAAAGAACAATGTTATCGATTGGTATTTACAAAGAAAATTCATACTTATCTTAGCATACTTTTAATTAGATTTGGCTTATATCTATGAAACAATTTGATGAAACATTTAAAGGATTAGATGAGTACATAGAAGGATAAGAACATTCTTAGATAGTATTAAGAGTTAAAAGTTATTTTTTTAATGAGAATCTATTTGCAACTCTAATTTCATATTTGTCTTTCAGACTTATTCAATTAACAAGCTCGCGTAGCTCAGCCGGTAGAGCGCCAGGCTGTTAACCTGTAGGTCCGTGGTTCGATCCCACGCGTGAGCGAATTTTTTTTAATTTTTTTCTTTTTTTTTGTAAATATAAAATAAATTACTTAAGAATAATAATTTCAAAAAATAATTGTTTTCTTTACTTTTTCAAGGAAAAAAAATAGGTTTTTTTATAAGTTTTTTAGTTCTTTTTCAAAAATTTTTTTAGTTATTTTAAAACTAAAATTTATTCAAGAATAATCGTCATTGTTAAAACTTTTTACAGCTGATAAAGCTAGATTATTTTTTTTAAGACAACTTCTTTAAATTGTTGACAGAATCTAAAATTTTTTTATGATTTTTTTAAATAAAAATTTTGTTTTTGACAAAACTAAAGTTTTCATGTATTTTTCCTATTTTTCATATTTTTTTAGATTTTTAAAACTTTAATTTATTGAAGAAAAATCTCAAATGTGCTCCTTTATCAGTTGAGCTTTTAACAGCTGGTAAAGCTCTATATTTGTCTTGCAAAGCAACTTTTAAAGTTTTTCTTAATTCGTTTCTTTTTTCTCCTTGTAATTTATCTTCAGTCACCAAATTTTTGAAATCAATTTCACCTGTGATTTGATATCTACAAAAAAATAAATGAAAGTTTTTAAGAATAAAAAATAATCGAAATTAAATAAAGAACCTTGTTGGCATTAAATGGTTCAAGTTGACATATTTCACAAAAGGTTTGATGTTAGTTCTTTTTAAGATTTTTTTTTGATTCATTCTTTTGGTAACTTTTCGGGGGTATCTTTCAATACCTGCAACCAAAGCAAATCCGAATTTCTTCTCCTGAGATTTTTTATATATATATCTGCCAAAACTTTTAGATTTAATTGATTCTTACTTTGGTTCCATCTTCATTGCATTTTATTATCACAGCTTTTTTTCCTGCTTGTCTCCCGGCTAAAAGAATCACAACTCTTCCGTATTTCAAACTAATAAAATAAGGATCAAATCAGTTGAATTTAAAGAATAATATACAATTTGCCCATTGTCCTGAAATGTTCGCTTGAGGGTCGAAAAAATGTATTTTTTAATATTTCTTAATTCAGAAATTTATTAAAAAACAAAGATATTGCTTATTTAAAGATTTTCGCTTTGTTTTTTTCTGTGTTTTAAGTATTTAATTAAATAGTTATTTCTCATTTTCATCTTTAAAAAATAAAATGAGTTTATGATTTCTTTTCATTTTATGTAAAATTATTTTTTTATTCATCTTCTAAAATAGATTTTTTTTTTTAAACTAAAGTAAAAAACTTCCTTTAAAATAAAAATAAATTAAATTTGTGTTTTTTCAAAACAATAAATTTATTCGTTTTTTCATTTAAAAAAATAAAAAAAACAAAACAATGTTGATAGAGATAATACTTGAAATCAGTTGTTTCATATATATAATGTTAGGCTTGGCCTATCTCATCAACAATTATTTAATGCGTCTGTTAATTTTTCTTGAATCAAAAATTTAAAGCATTTTTCTTGATAGCCTGCCTTGAAATAATCAGCCGAAAATGTGATTTTACTGAACATATGACAGGAATTTTATTAGCTTTGGGATGTTCTGTTTTCGAGATGACCACCAATGTATTTTCCTGTTTTAATGAAGATAAAGAAATGGTTCAATTTGGATTAGGAATCATAGTCGGTTCAGGAGTTTTTGGTTGAAATTTTTTGTGTTATTGATTAATTATAATTTTTTTAGATTTTACACTTTGTTTTGGAATTGCAGCTGCATTTTCAAGCATTTATCATAAGGAAACCAAATTTTTTAATATTCAAACCTTATTGAGAGACATTTATTTCTATTTAATTTCTCTAATATATGTGGTGTATATATGCTGGGATTTTAAGGTCACAGCTTGTGAATCAGCATTTTTAATTGGCCTTTATCCAGGATATGTCCTTTATTCTTACTATGGTTTTGCAAAAGAAGAGAAGATCGAAACTGAAAGTGAAAATAATAATAATATTTCAAATATTAAAAAAAGTTTGCCATGGACAAAGTAAATAAATATTCGCACAATTTTTATTAATTTAATAAATTTTGCAGAATTTACAATAATCTCAAAAAAAACCCCTACAACATTTACAATAATGATTATAAATTTAATTTTGATGAGAAAGAAGCTGTGAAAGGAAAAGATTCTAACAATTGTAATTTTTTTAAAAAAAATATTTGTAATTGAATTAATTTGATAATAGCTGATGAAGATGAAGAAGAGAGTTTGCTTCTCATAAATGAAGCTGATAAATCAGGTTCAAAAAAATATTGTCTGGAGCTAAACAAGTTTATCATCAACATTTTAAAAATACCTTGGAAATTTTTATTTTCAAATACTCTCAATTATGAAAAATTACCTTATTTTTCTTTTATGTGCATCTTATTGTATTGCACTGTTCTCTCCAGATATTTAATTTATTTTGTTGAGCTCATTGTGAATTATTTACCTCTCTCTCATGCATTTGTGGGATTAACTTTCGCATCATGGGGTGGCAATATTGCAGGCTTATTTATTAATTTAAAATCAAACTTAAAAACTATAATTTTTTTATTTAGATATTGCCAATGCCACAATTTCTGCTAAAAATTGCAAAATAGAATTAGCAACATCAACTCTCATAGGCAGCCAAATCGTAAATCTTCAACTATGTTTGGGAATTCCTTGGCTTTTATCGAATTTAATTTATGGACCAATTATATTTACAGACCCTTTGCTTTTTAACTCAATCTTTTCTATTTTTTTGATTGTTTTGATCACAATTGCCCTGATGTTTTTATCGGGTTATAAATTGAGCTTCTGTTTGGGTGTTGAATTAATAATTATTTATGCTTTTTATGTTATTTTTGAATTCTATCAAACATTATCAAAATAATTCAAAAAATTTTATTTCATTTAACAGTGCATTTCATGAAATTGCAAATGCTATCTTTTTTTTTAATAATATCACAAAATGTTTTTTGTCTTTTCATCAAACTTAAAAAAAAAAATTTTTTTAAATTACTGTATATTTTTTATACTTACTGATTCATTATAAATAAAGACAAATAATTCAAATAAATGTCCCAAAAAATAGGTTTTGACCAGCCTCCTTCTTCACAACCTGCAAATTTAAATTTCGGTTTAACGTTGGAACTCAATCCTTCAATCGTAGAGCTTGAAGAAGAAACAGGGAATATCGATGTCAATATCCCCATAGAAAACTTAAAAAGCCTAATGAAAGGGATTCCTGAAGAAGAAAAAGAAAAATTATCCAAAGAAAAAGGGTTTTTGCAACTTTCTAGCACTCAACAAGATATTGAAGGTCATGAAGAAATTGAAAAGGATGAACTTATACAATCAGTTGGGTATGATAATTTTACTGCCAAAGAAAACATTTTCTCAAGACTTTTCTTTCTGAATTATTTTAAGTTGCTTTCCTATATTAAAAAAAGAGTCTATTTTGCAAAACCAAATAAAAATCTCTCTATTATAGATTTTCCAATTCTCTCAGAAGATGAACAATTATATAGCTATATAGAAAAATTAAGAGAGAGATTAAAATCAAATGATCAAAAAATCACCAAAATGATTTTATTGAAAGCATTATTTTCAATTTTTAGAACAGATTTAATAGTTTTGCTCATCAAAAATATTATTTTCATGGGTTTGGTGGGCTTTAATTCAATTATACTCAATTTTATTATTAGTGGAGTCACCGATAAAGATAAAAATACTGCTTACATGTGGGCTGGAATTTTATTTGCAAATCTTTTTATCAGAGCAATTGTTTTGCATAATAGTCAATTGGGATTGACAAATTTTTCAACGAAATTGAGATTAGTTATTATTTGTTTATTATACATCAAATTAGAAAAAATATCTTATTATAATGCACAAAAGGCAAATTTAGGGAAAATCATCAATATAATTTCAGGTGATATGAACACAATTGAAATAAAAATGCTTTTTATTATGTTTTTCCTTTGTATTCCAATCACCATTATTTATGTTTTTGCATTATTATGGGTAAATTTTGGTTTTGCTTCGAGTATTGCTGGAATTCTTCCTTGTTTTATGATTTTTTTTGTGATTGTTTCAATACAAAAATCAAATCAGACTATATATAAGAAAAGAAACCATAGCACTGATGAAAGAATAAAATTAGCTAATGAAGCAATTGATGGCATCAGACTTATAAAAATGTATGGTTGGGAAAAAGCTTTCAAAGAATTAATCGATAAAATAAGAAATACAGAATTAATTTACATTTTAAGAATCAATGTGGTCAATTTTTTGGATAGAACCTTAGGATTTACCTCAACTTATATCCTAAGTTTTATTTTATTTTTTACATTCTATTCATTAGGAAACAACTTGACAGTAGGGTTGGTCTTTTCTTCACTCCAACTATTTGATTTTTTCAGAATATATGTATTTTTGATGTTCGGAATAGGTTTCCAGCTTCTATTTGAAGTCAAAGTGATTCTTCAAAGAATAATTGATGTTTTAGAAATTAAAGAAGAAAATATTGAAATAAACCAAATCTTCAATGAAAATACCTTTTCAGAAGAAATTGCTATTAAATCTACTAATTATAGTCTTTATTGGAGTGAAAATGATTTAAATAACAATAAACCTATTCTCTATGATTTAAATTTCCAGTTTTTGAAAGATAGAATCTATGTTATAATCGGAAAAGTTGGTGTTGGTAAAACTTCTTTCCTTTATGGTCTTTTGCATGAAATTCCATTCTTAAAAGGAGAATATTACATAAACTCCAATCTTTCAATCGCTTATGTTGAACAGGAGCCATTTATAATGGCTTCAAACATCAGAAATAACATATTATTTGGAAAACCGCTCAAAATAAATCTTTATAAAGAAGTCTTATATGCATGTGCTTTGCATAAGGATCTGATTAATTTTGAAAATGGCGATTTGACAGAAGTTGGAGAAAAAGGAGTCACATTAAGTGGAGGACAAAGAGCCAGAATTAGTTTAGCAAGAGCTTTATATTCTGAAGCTGATATATATCTGTTGGATGATCCTTTGTCAGCAATTGATGCCAAGGTAGTTAGACATGTCTTTAAAAATGCAATCAAAGAAAAAATGAAAGGAAAATGCGTGATTTTGGTGACACATCAAATTCAGTTTATTGAAGAAGTTGATGAAGTCATTTTTCTCAATAATGGCACTATTGAAAAACAAGGCAAACCAACATTTTTTTCAGAAATTATTGAAGATTTTTCTAAAAAAAATGAAGAGGAACAAATAGAGGTACAAATTGAAAATTTTGCAAGGGAAGAAATTGAAAACTTTGAAATAAAAATAGAAAATTTTTATACAAAAGCTTTGATTGTGGAACATCAAAAACAAAAAAAAGAGAAAAAATTAGTTAATAGAAAATCAGTGGATGAATTTGATTTAGCTAAACTTTTACAGAATAAAAATCAGCTTTACAAAGATGAAGGGTCTGAAAAGCAACAAAAAATTTTCATGGTTATTTATAAGTATTTAAAGCAACTGCATTCACCAGGCTTGATTTTCTTAGTTTTCATTTTGTTCGCATGTGCTGAATTAACAAGATTTGGAGTATATCGAATTTTTGGGTTATTTGGTGTTCTTTCAGCAGAAAATATATTTCTCTATACTGGAGTATTGATAATTTTATTTTTCATTTTATGTTTTTTGAAATTCCGATTTTCAAGTATTATGATTTTAAAATCTAATAATAATATTCATTTTATGATGTTTCATCGTGTTATTAGGACAACAATAGAGTTTTTTGACACAAACCCCACAGGAAGAATTTTAAATCGATTTTCTAATGATATGAACATTATGGATAATATTATGAACTTCACTTTAGGTGATCTAACAGATTTGGCATTTTATTATTTTTCAATGGTAATAACTATTTTTGTTCTGAATCCCTGGTTCATTATTATTGTTTTTGTAATGGCCACAACATATTATTTTGTGATGAGATACTTTTATGCCATATTGTCAGATTCCAAAAAGTTAGATTTAGCAAATAAAAGTCCAATTTTCGCTTTTTTCTCTTCAACGATTCAGGGATTATTGAATATCAAGCTTTACAAAAAATATTCATATTTTCAGAAAAAGTTTTTGTTTTTGGTGCATCATTATGCTCGATCTAACTATATGCATTATAGAATTACAAGAACCTTCGCTTTCACAATTGAATTATTTTCGATAACTTTTACTGGTATTGCAGCGTTTCTCCTAATTTTCCAGATCGATGACAGTGCATATTTTGGCTTGTGTTTAATTTATTTATTATTGTTGGCGGAAGTTATTCAATGGTTTTTGAGGCAAATTATTTCTATAATAACTATTTTCAGCAGTGTGGATAGATCTTTGGCTTTCACAAATCTGACTTCTGAAGGAAAATTAAGAATGAAATATGATGCAACTTTGATTTCAAATAAAAACCTGCAAAGGGATGATTTATGGGATAAACAAGTAGAAAAACCATCAGGTCTTTTTCTAAATTTCAAGGAAACTGAACCTCTAAATCGATTGAAAATTTCGAAAAATGAAATTCCTTTAATTCCTCAACAAGATTGGCCCCAGTTTGGAGGGGTTATTTTTAACAATGTTTTCATGAGATATAGAACAAATACACCATTAGTCTTAAAGGGATTATCATTTTCAATCGCTCCTGGTGAAAAAGTGGGTTGTGTTGGTCGAACAGGAGCAGGTAAATCTTCAATCACCCAAGTATTATTTCGATTGATTGAGATGGAAAATCGAGAAGGTTCCTCTTTAAAAATAGATGGTGTGGATATCAGAGATTTAGGTTTGCATACACTGAGACACAGTATTTCAATTATCCCACAAACTCCTTTTGTATTTTCAGGCACTATCAGAAGAAATTTAGATCCATTGAATGAATATACTGATGAATTATTGTGGAGAGTATTGGAGGATGTTGATTTAAAACTTTCTGTTGAAGTTCAACAAGAAAAACTCAACACTGATATGACACAAAGTAATGCAGTTTTTTCAACTGGACAAAAACAATTGATTTGTTTAGCAAGAGCTATTTTAAAAAACAATAAAATTTTGATATTGGATGAAGCAACTGCTAATGTTGATTTGGAAACTGATAAGTTCATTCAAAAAAAAATCAAAGAAAAATTCCAGAATTGCACTATTTTAACGATTGCCCATCGATTATTAACCATTGCTAATTATGATAAAGTTTTAGTTTTAGAAAAGGGAGAAACAAAGGAATTTGATGAACCTTTTAACCTTCTTGCGAACAATCAAAATGATACTGAAATTACACAGAATACTTATTTTGCAGAACTTGTTAAAAATACTGGGGAAGCAGCATCAAAACAAATATTTGAGTTAGCAAAAGAACATTTTTTGGGAAAGCGGAAAAAAAATGGAAAATAATTTAATGAAATATTTATTTAATGTATTGAGAACATAAAAACAAAAGAGAAATTTAAGATTTTAATTTATTTTTTATTTCTAAATTAATTTTTTTTATTCTTCACAAAGAATAGGTTAAAAAATGATAAAATCAAATGAGAAAAAAATAGTATTTTTATTTTTATT
>JFJP01029704.1_pt1 | contig 21140 bp, 16 predicted proteins | sample 431651 | NCBI WGS metagenome assembly JFJP01 (sample SAMN02602958, study PRJNA72255) | Microbial mat metagenome, whole genome shotgun sequencing project. | biome: fresh water; feature: sink hole; material: water; isolation source: purple microbial (photo- and chemosynthetic) mats found in...
TCCGCCCCATCTGGATGGCCGCATCCATCTGGAATGTTTTCGATTCACGGATCATATTGCGGATGGCGTTGTTGACAATCATGATTTCGAAGGATGCCACACGACCTTTCACATGCGATGGAACAAGCTGCTGACTTACGACAGCCTGAAGGACAGTGGAAAGCTGAACGCGTATCTGCTGCTGCTGGTTTGGCGGAAAGACGTCGATGATCCGATCGATGGTTTTCGCCGCACCGACGGTGTGCAGGGTGGAAAAGACCAAATGGCCCGTTTCTGCGGCAGTCATGGCAATCGACATGGTTTCAAGGTCCCGCATTTCACCCAGCAGAATGACATCCGGGGACTCCCGGAGCGCGGAACGGAGTGCTCGGGTGTAGTTTTTCGTATCCTGACCGATTTCGCGCTGATTCACGATGCTCCGGTTGTGCCTGTGAAGAAATTCAATCGGTTCCTCCAGCGTAAGAATATGACAGTTCCGAGTCTGATTGACGAGATCCACCAGACAGGACAGCGTGGTTGACTTCCCGCTTCCAGTCGGGCCTGTCACGAGAACCAGCCCTTTGTTGTAAGTGTGCATGTCGAGAACCGTCTGCGGGATACCCAGTTCCAAAGGATTGGGCAGAACGGTGTGCACAATTCTGACGGAGGCGGCCATGGACCCGCGCTGCATGAACGTATTCACCCTGAAGCGGCCGCTGCCGGGCAGGGAGATGGAGAAATCCTGATCTCCCTCTTCCAGATAGGCATTCAGATGCGCCTCGCTCTGGAACAGCTCGCGAACCAGGCGTTCCGTGTCTTTCGGCAGAAGCATCTCGGTACCGATGGTCAGGAGTGTTCCCTTCACCTTGAGGATTGGCGGCACGCCGACCGTCAGCTGGAGGTCGGAAGCTCCCAGCTCTTTTGCCTTCTGCAGCAGAATGGTGACCGGTACCTGCTTTTCACCTTCGATGTGCTCCATGTTCATTTGACGATCCCTTCCCACAGTTTGATCCCGTTCTTGTACGTAAATGGGGGCTGTACCAGTTTCCACTGCAGAATGCGCATATGGCCACCTGGTTCTTCCAGTTTGGCCGGAAGAACCTGTGCCATGACTTCAAGGGTTCCGGTTGAACGCTTCTCCGGATCCGAAAGAGTCATACGCAGCATGGTACCCTGAATTCCTTCGGAGACATCGGCAAGATATTCGGCTCCGCTCATCGGAGCAGTACCCGTTTGAATCTCGACTCCTTCCATCATCATGTCACGCAAAGCACTGTCCGACATTTTCAGATGCACGTTCGGAAAGAGCCGGGCAAGAAAAGCCTCCCGTTCCGAATCCGAGGTCAGATTGCGCCACGATTCCCGTACTTCGGAAAGCGCTTTTTCAGGAATGACCTGCTGCGCATCGTCCAGAAACCTTCTGCCTTCCACATAGGCCTTCGCTTCCCCATATGCGGTTTGAACACGCCGTACGGCATCCGACATCTGAATTTCAGCCTGCGCATCCATCCGGTACCAGGCCTTGACTGTTTCCGCGCTTTTTTCAGCCAGACGAAGGTTGGAACCGGACGTGACAATTGCCAGCACACCTAGAAAAACCAGCAGAAGCAAAACGAGGAGGACAAGTACGGAAGAGGCTCCTTTTTGATTCTTCACGGCGTTGCCTCCTGTCCGTCACATTGGGTTGAAAGTTCTGCTTCCATGGAAAACAAGGTCTCTTCAGGTTCTTTTTCGAGAACAGGCGTGTTGACCTGCTCCCCGGAGTTGGCCACTGTTGCCTGTACGGTCGTTGTTCTGGAACCTGTCTCAGAATTGGGCAGCAGGACCAGCTGCAGATAATGAGCCGGCCAATCTGATCTGACCAGTGAAAAAGCCTGCCACTGTTCATCGAAAAGCACACGGATTCGCCAGCCGTCACCCTCTGCCTCAATGCGCGAGTCGGGAAAGATACGGGCCAGCGTGTCCTTGTTCCAGACTGTCGCAGGGTTCTCCGCCTTCAGGCGTTCCACGGCATCCACGGCAAGGTTCACGGCCTTGTCGAGTACGGCAGCCTGACCGTTCATTTTGTCGGCAGCCAGAAAAACCTGAAGAATCACGGTTCCAAGCAGGGCCATCACGGTGACGGCCACCAGCATTTCCACAAGTGAAAAACCGCCGTTCCGGGCATGCCTTCCCGATTTTCGGTTCATCGCACACCTCCGCTCCGGACAGCCATGCTGACCTGGGATTGGATGGTGCGGTCCCGCCCATCCCTGGACCAGGCACGGAAGATCAAACCGCTTCCTGTCGGATTCGACCTGACTTCAAAGCCCTCGAGATCCGCAATGGGAAACGCCATGGCATTGTCGAACGTTTGTCCGGCTTCCACCAGCACCTCCCGAAGCAGCCCACTGTCATGATAGACCCAAGTGTCATACCGGCGGCCCGAGAAAGTTTCACTCAACACCAGCGAATTCTGTCCATTTACAGGATTCTGATCGATTCGCACCGATTCCGAGGCGTCGGTCTGACGTACTTTCATCTGCAGAAACGACATTGCAACACGCACCTCGCTCTGCGCGGAACGGGCGGCATTCGTTCTTTTATAGGCTCCGCTTCCTGCAGTTGCAAGTGAAAAAATGCTGAGTCCCAGAAGGAGAAGCAGGACGAAAACAGCCATTACTTCGGCTTGGGTCCTGCCGGCCCTGCTGCGGGAACCCTTTCGGGCTTGGAAAGATGTACCGGTTTTCATCGTTCATGCACCTCGATTTCAGGCATGATGTTGGAAGCAAAAACCTCATACCGGTACGCATATCTGACCTCATCGAACTGCAGCCCGTAATGCTCCTTCATGTACAGGATGTCAGGCGGGTAGCTCCCTTCCAGTGCGTAGCACTGCACAGCCGCCTTTCTGATGGCTTCAACCACAGCCTCGGTTCGTTGCGGATCCGCATGACCCCAGAACCTCAGCATCCCGATGAAGGCTGCGGCAACAAGAAGAAACACGACCAACATGAGGAGGCCGCTTGAAATGGCATGGCTGTCCGGTCTCTTCATAAACGCCTCCTAGCCTATGCTCCCCATGATGTTGATGAGAGGCAGCATCACGGCCAGCAGGATGACGCCCACAATGGCTGAAAGGATGATAACGAGTACCGGTTCGATGGCATTGGTCATCTGCTGGAGGGAATTCTCGACTTCTCCTTCATAGACGGAGGATATCTTGCCCATCATTTTGTCCAACTCGCCTGTTTTCTGACCGATTTGCATCATGCGGGCAAAGAGCGGCGGAAAAAGGGAAACCGATGCCAGCGCCGTGCCAAGATCCGAACCGTTCCGAATCGAATCCGAAACCTGCCTGACCAGTTTCCGGACCTTCCGGTTCTCCGTGAGGTCCATCACACAATCCAGACCTTCAAGCAAATCCAGGCCACTGCGGAGAACAATGGACAACCCATTGCTGAACCTGGCTGCAGCTGTTTTTGTATACACTTTGCCGAATATCGGGAGTTTCAGTTTCATCGCATCCCAGCGCATCCGGCCCGACTCCGTTCTGAGTGCGAACATCCAGCCGGCAGCAAGCACAAGGAGGAGAAGCAGGAATCCCAATCCGAAACGACTGAAAAAATCACCGATTCCCAGCAGAAATCTGGTCGCCTGTGGCAATTCCCCGCCGAGTGACGCAAGGATCTTCGCGAACATGGGCAGGACCTGCGCAATCAGCAGGACGATGACGCCCAGCATGAGAATGAGCAAAAGAACCGGGTATGCAACGGCCCCCCTGAGTTTTTTCGCCAGCCTGTCTTCCTTCTCGTAAAACAGGCTGAGGTTTTCCATGACCGTTTCCATCATGCCTGTGGTTTCCCCGATTCTGACCATCGCGATCAGATACGGGGGGAAAACTCCGGTTTCATTCAGTGCATCGTGCAGGGTTTCCCCGCGAACGGCGGCATCACCAGCCTTCAGCAACGCCTCCTTCAAGGCGGGATTCACCATTTCACCCGCTATGAGTGGAATTCCTTCCACCGGGTGGATACCTGACTTCAGGACAAGGGAAAGCTGGTGGCAGAAGAGGGAAAGTTCGAGGACCTCAAGTTTTCTCTGTCTGTGCGGTTTCCCGGGTTTCTGCTTTTCTGGTGCTGCACTCATGGAACCGTCCTCCATCCGCATGCCCGACTTCTCAATTGCCTTGAGGCTTCGCGCTGTACCTGACTTCCAGGTTTCCAGCACAGGTCGACATCATTATATCACCTTGATGCACAATTGTCGCAAGGGCCGGCACAACTCATATGGACGCATTCAGGCTTGGTCCGATGACAGCGACCCATCATCCGAAAACCGCCCAGCACCAGAATCGTATATCAATTCTTCATTGGCAATCCGCAGCACGTCGCCTTGTCCAAGGGGTGCTTCATGATACGGTTCCAGGGATATGCCGTTGATTCGGGTACCGTTTCGCGAATTGAGATCCACAAGGAACAGTCCTTCCGGACCCTCCCGCAGTTCGGCATGTATCTTGCCGACTGCAGGGTGTTCCAGACATCCGTCAACATATCCCCGCATTCTTCCCAGCAGGAAAGGCAATTTCACAATCTCGATTCTTGACATCTTTCCATCTTCCCGGCGATGCAAGAGGAATCTCCCATTGGCAACGGCAAGACGTTCCGTGCGATCCGGGTGCACAGCGGCCATGTTTGCCGCCATGCCGCCCGACAGGGAAAAGATGCCGTGATCCTGTTCATGCAATGGAGGTCCAGCCCCCCGGGCACCTGCCATCCTGGGTTCGGCAAGACCCTGATACGGCTTGTTCACGGGAAGAACCGGCCGCGCTGTCATGGCATGTTTATCCGAGGGCAGCCCGGCCCATTTGCCTGAAACCTTGCCTGGCTTGTCTTCCTTTGTTGATTTGGCCGCCCGTTTTGTGAATGCGAGCACTTCGAGTGCTCCGACAACGAGCGCAAGCCCGCTCCAGGCAGACAGACCGTCAATGCCCCGCTGTGTCAGAACACTTCCGCCTGCTGCGGCAGCAACGAGTATCAAAACCACGGCTGCCTGCAGAAGCAGAAAGATCAGCCCGGCGTTGCCTTTTCGATTCCAATTGTCGTCGGGATTCGAAACCTCATTTTTATCCGGATGCGATTCCCTCCTGCCTGAAGGAATTCGCAGGGAGATCGCCAGTCTTCTTCCATAAGGATTCCCCTGCAGCTCAGCGGACGATTCCTCCGGCATTGGTGCGGGCTTCTGGACGGCAGGACCTGAAAACGGCTTCTGCTTCAGCACGACCGGCGGATCCGCTTCCCGACAAACGGGCTGTCCAAAGTCTTCTCCGGCCTGCATGATTCCCGCGGTGCCCGGCAAATGGCCACCTGCCGGACAAATGCCTGCAAGATGCCTCCACTGAAAACCCTGGTCATTCAATTTCGAGACAAGTGCCGATAAGGCGAGTGAATCCCCACCTCCGCTGAGACGGCATTCTCCCATCACCCATTTCTGCAGCAGCTCTCTGGTCGGATTCCCTGATTCAGTCATTCCCGAGAGTGGCAGGTAGGCAAAATTCACGATGAGGGCAACCGGTTCAATCAGAATGAAACGGTTATCGAGCAGCAGCCTCCAGGGATCGAGCATCTGTGCGTCCATTGCCGAAAGAATCCGGAAAAGTTGGCGTACAAGATGCAGCAGATCCGAGATGTCCCAGCAGCGTCGTTCAAACATCAGCGACAATGGCTGGAGGGAGGTTGTGCGCCAGGAAAGAAGGGATTTTCCGTCACGATGCAGGCAGGACAGCGGAAGAAGCCCGTCAATCGGATTGTCCTGCAGCATGCGCCATTGATATTCGAGAATATGGTTCTCTTCCGACACATCCATCGTCATCACGCCATGACCTGACAGGTTGCGGAAAATCGGTTCCACAGGCAGCCTCCCGATGCATCAGCATCCACTTCGTCAATCCGGCAGATTTCCTGTATCCGCCCTCTCTGTTTCCCTATCCTGTTCCTGCATGGTTTCCGTTCCGGTCCTGAAATCTCCGTACCCGCGCACGACGCGCAGCGTTGCATGCAATCCCGCCAATTCTTTCCGCATGGCATCGAGGATGCTGTTGACCTCCACGTTCGTATTCTCCGGTATGACAAGAATGATTTCCCTGTCTGAGACGGCCAGGGACAGGGAGGGTTGCCCGCAGGCCACCATCTCCCCCTTTTCCGGCATGCTTCCTTCGCATTCGCGCAGAAGGGCTCGAATGGCCTCCGGTCTGCCCGCATAGGACGAAAGAAAAGGATTCATGCTCACAATCTGATAAACAGCTGCCTGCTGCAGGCCTATCCCCGTCGAAACGGCATCATAGCCGGACTGCATGCCGGAAGCCCTGAAAAATCCGGACCCGGTGCCGGCCTGCATGTTTTCCATTTTTATCAGTTCCCGCTCTTCAATATGGGCACCACGCCGCCATACGCCTGCTGATCCGGTGCCCGTATTCCAGATGCTTTCTCCCGGTTCTCCCTCATTCCGTCCGGTTTCTCCCGCCACGCCGGGAGCATGCGTGGACATTCCTTCTCCAGCACCCCAACCCATCACGCGCACGCGTGTACAAACCTTCACGGCCGGGGCCAGACCAAACAGGGTCACCGGTTTCACTTCATAAACGGCAACAAGCTCCACCATTCCGTCTTCATCATAGTAACGGCTGTCTGAAAAATCGACCCCGGCTTTTCCATTCGAGATGCATAGCCCCTTCCAGGGATCTTCATCCCGAAACCGGTTGCTCGAGGCTTCTTTCAGACGTTCAGACACAAGAGAAAGAACAAGTTCGTCCAATGCCCCCTCCACCGTTTGCTGAACAACTTCCCCACCCTGAGCGGTGATGGAGGTCCCGACCTCCAGAAATGACTGCAGCATGCCGGACCTGTCGCGATGCGTTCCATCACTTCCTTCCGGGGTACCCAAAGAATCCAGCAGCGACAGCACTTCTTCCAGTTTTGCTCCTCCTGGAACAAACCCGTTATCCGCCACGTGTCCAATGTCCTCCTGAAGTGTCTGAAAGCCGGAGAGGCTGGCCAAATAGCCACCGGCAGACAGCATGCGGGCAACATCCGACACGGCGGATCCTACCCTGCGGCAGGCCAATGGAACCTGCAGAAGCGCCGCAACCGCCAGCACCGCCATCAGGAAAACCGGTAAGGAAATTGCCGCTTCAATGCTCACACTTCCTTGCGATCTCATCAGTATGATTGCCCCCATTCTTCGGAAATGCGTCCATAACCTGTCTTTCGCAGCAACCGATCCGGCAGAAACCAGAATTGCATGGATACGTCCGCCCTGAGGTAAACTGCGGTATTCCGGTTCATCATGGGCATTGCGTCTCCAGCCGATATGCATGACAGGTTCAGCTGCATGAGGTCTCCGATGCGTGCAGACTTGATTTGGCCCGGCACCATCATCAGATACAAGGAAAGGTAGTCCGCATATTCCATATTCATCATCCGCCCGGTTACACCGGCCTTGAGCCCATTCATGCCGTTTTCCGCACCGAAGATGTTGTCAGCCTGCCGGCCGATGACATCCATGCCTCCGTTCAGAAGCGATTTTGCTGCTTCCTCCGCCTGATTCACCAAGCCTCTGTAGCAGGATGATTGAAAGACCTGGTTTTTGATTTCCGCCTTCACGCGCTCCCTCAGCGCGGCAACATGTCTGGCGGATTCCAGCTTCACCGTTTCCGCACACGTATTTCGAAAGGTTTCCAGCCACAAGGCAAGCAGGTTCTCAAACCGATCCATCAGCGGCTCCGCCGTTTCCGTCGCAGGAAGACTGCTTACCCAGCCAGCAACAGCACCTGCAATGGCTTCCGGCATTTCCACCTCAGTCTGCAGAAGACTCTCAGACGCATACTGTCCTGCATCGGCGCATTTAGCCTCCAACGGTGCAAATGCTTCATCCACACCGGCGTCAATCCATCCGCCCACGGTTTCCCTCACGGCTTCATCGGCTCGGACGATGCCGTTTCCGACACCACGTGCCGCCATCTGACCGGCAGGATCCAGCAACAGCTTCTGGATGAGGTCACCCCGGATTCCGCCCGGGTCAAGCACCCAGGTTGAAACGGTCTTGACCAGCGGAACGGATTCCCCTTTGCACAGTTTGTCGACATCCACACAAGATTCGGCCGCTGCCCAGGATATCATCAGAAAGTTCTGCACAACGGGTACCCCTAGAACCGTCCAGCCGGCCAGCAGGGTTGCCAGCGCAAGTGTTGCGGATTCCTTGGCTGGCGTGGTATAGACATGAACCAGATTCATCGCGAGTCTGGAAGCGAACAGGGATCCCTTCATGGCTGTCAGATTCCCGGCTTCATCCGCCATCCCGAACAGAACATACTCCGCTTCCCCTTTTTCAAATGCGGTGTCTTCCAGATTTCTGCTCCAACCGGATTGAACCGAAGTTTTCCCGTCCTTCGAACCGTTTTTGAACATGGACAATACATACGTATTCATGTACAGCTCCTCCAGAAACACACCGGGCGCGCCATTGATGACCGTTTTCAAATGTTCGGCCGATTCCACGACCCGATCGATGCTTCGTGTGAAGAGATTGGCGGTATGCTCATGAATGATGACCGAACCATTGTCTCCGGCAATCAGCGGATTCAAGGAATCCCGGATATCATCCAGGTCATCCGCAAGTTCGCCAATGAGGATCAAGGCTTCACGCGAATCCTTGTGGCCATATGCCCCTGAAGGAAGGGTTTCCGCTTCCGTCCGACTGAAAGCGGGCAATGGACTGGATTTTCCTTCTGCACCCTCCTGCATGCCCCTTGCAGTTTTGCCGGCTGCCTGACGGAGGTCCCGGAGGGATGCCCGTGCCTTTCTGATCTGCCCGGCGGACGAACCATCCTCCCCGGATTCCTCCGTTTGAAGTGTCTCGCCCGACCATCCTGAAAACCAATCGGCAAAATCAATCTGTTCCGCCTCTGTCGCGGCAGGAATCATCGGACAGTCCGGAAGTGCATAACACCCGGCAAGGCGCATCCCTCCGTAGGTTGAAAACTGTCCGAGTGCTGCCGGACCGTTGCGGTTCTTCCATTCGGAAAGCCTGGCGGCAGGTGATTCGGGAAAGGCCCCTGTGCCCGGACCGAATGCACCGGCATCCGCCCGCTGAAAAGCAATATGCATTTCTTCTGACATCCTGAGCAATGATTCCGCTTCCTTCCTTAGTCCCGTGGCCGCCTGCAGCCAGGCTGCAAGCCGGTTTGACGCTTGCAGCAATTCTTCCCGCATGCTGCGGAGTCTTTCCGGTTCCAATGGTGCGGGCAGCGCAACCAGCGTCGCCTTGAGGGTACCTCTGGTCGATCCGGCATTCTTCGTCCCGACCTCCGCATCACCCCTTGCCTCTGTTCCTGAAAAGACAGCCAACTGAGCAATCAGGGAATCGACAAGGCCTGTGCCCTTTTCCAGATAAGCCTTGTGCCGATTCAAGTGTTCTTCCAGCTGCATCAGCATGTCAAGATTTCCGGATGCAAGCAGGCATATCCGTTCCAGAGAGGATAGCGCGTTGTCCCGGTTCGGGCACCATTTTTCTTCTTCGAAACGTGCCGTTTCGGCCGACAACCGTTCCCATTCGGCGCACAGATTGTCCCGAACCAGACGTTGTGCGTTCTCTGCTCCCTTCGCATCCGCCAGTGCCTGTATGAGCCGGTCCTCTTCGATTTTATCCGTTTCGGTCCCGACAACCTGCTTCTGATGCTTGTCGAGTGCGGCTTCAGCCACGGACACCACCCTTTCCGCTTCCGAAAAACGGGTTTTCGCAGCATCGGTTTCCGCGGTGAGCAATGCCAGCCGTCCGGACAACCTGTCACGTTCCGGAATCAGTTCATCCAGTCTGCTTTTCTGGTTTCCATATGTGTCCGCGCTCTGGCATGCGGCATCCAGATTTGCGCTGAGTTTCCGCTCCAGGCTGTCCCGCAGATCCGGTATGTCCGGTTGTGATTCCGAACCGACGGTCCGCATTCTCTCCAGGAGCAGGGACAGATACATCGTATCCCGCCGGATGGCTGCCGCTTCCCGGTCGAGTTCCATGTCCGTCCGAATGACGGCGGTGTCTTCCGCTGCCGCAGAAAATGCCTTGAATTTCTCGATAAAACCCGCCGCCATCTGCAAGGGTGCGCGATATTTCATGAATTCCGCCACCTGCCTGCGCAATACATCCCTTTCGCTCAGGTTCTGCAACGGGACCACCTGAAGCGATTCCAGCCGGAAGCCATACAGGTCCCTCACACCATCCAGTTTCATAGGTGTCAGGTTCGCTGACAGCAAGGACTCGGCTTTTGCCGCAAAAAGCGCCGGATCCCCGCAGGCAATGGAAAACAGTCCATATTGCTCCCTCAGCGGCCGATCGTATCCTGCGAGCAAGGAATCCGCCGTCAGTCGCATCGCCTCCCGCACATGGCCGCGGGCAAGTCTGAATCGCGCCAGATCGACCAGGATGCCGACAAGCGGAATCATCACGGACAAAAGGATGCAGAAGAAAACGGTCGCACCGCCATTTTTCCTTTTCCACATCCTTTCATTCTTTCTTGTCCATGCTCTCACTTTTTCCCTTTTGCATGTCTTTGCATTTTGCCTGTTCCGAACCATGTCATTCCGCCTCCGTCCTTGCGCCGGTCATCTGCACTGCCTTTCCGTACCAGATCCGGATCGGCCCGCAGACGTTTTCTGCAGCCGAACCGATCTTCGTTTCCCGAAGCAGCTGCAGCGCCCAATCCACATCCTGGATGAAGCTTTTTGGGTCCGTCACCAGGCTTTCGGCGGATGCATGAAGATGCCGAACTGGATTCCCGCCGAACAGGGATATCAGCCTCGAGGCCGGTACAGGCCATGTCATGTCGGTTTCGACGCGAATTTTGCTGAACGGCATCCCCGTGAGGAAACGGACAGAAATATCCGGCATGCCATTTCCAAGCATCATCTTTCCCCGGCCGGACATTGCGTTTTTTTCCCGCAGCTGGGTTTTCAGCATGGATTCCGCCTTTGATGCACGTTCCGCATCGCCTGTCAGCATTGCGGACAGCTGCCAGTACAAATTCCTGTCCTTCCCCGCCTGAGGAGACCAGTCTCCCGAACCGGACCAGATCTGTGGATTGGAACCGCATCGCCAGGCTCTCGCAAGCCCTTCCGCGGATTCCGACGCGAAAGATTGAAGCATTGCCTGGTCATGCAGGAGAATGACGACACGCAGAAGCAGAATGACAAGAAGAACAAGCAACGGAAGCACGACCGCGTGTTCGACGGTCGCGCCACCAGTGCATCCGGCCCGACATGGAGCCACCATTCTTTTTCCGGAAAAGACCCCGCACACTGGAACAGGACAGAACCGTTTCCTCACCATGCATTCCCCCCGATGATGCGCCGCATTGCATGACAGGTCCGGATGCCGGAAGAAATATCCGGCATGGCCTGTGCAAGCTGGCCTGCCTGATTCTGCTTTCGGAGATGATACCGCCGAAAAACACCGAATCACGCTTTCATCATAACGGGAAAGAACAGACAAAACGGTAAGCTGGGAGCCTACCAGCAAGGATTTATTTTGAATCGGGAGGAATGCGGTGGACATGCAGGAGTGACGCCGCTCCAATGAATGGCCGGATTCGGCCCTCCGGGGACTTTCCATGAAAAAACGGCTTCACCTGAGTGAGCCAATCGACAGGAATGCCGGGGCCACGCTGACCAGAACGACTGCAAGAAACATCAGGACAAGCGGAAAAACGAGTTTTGAGGAAGCTTCCTCCGCATAGCGTCGTGCGGCATGCTTCCGGGTCTCCCAGCTCTCCGTGGACATGCGCCGCAGTTCAAAAAGGAGCTGGTTCCCGCCCAGTCTCATATGCTGAAGCAGGATTCCGGTGAAATTCGAGATTTCACGGATACGGCAGCGTTCCGACAACTCCCCGTATGCCTGCTGTTCGGACATGCCCGCGGCAATATCGGCCAGAACGACCGTCAGTTCATCCAGAAGGGCGTTCTTTTCCCGCCGGAAGCCGGACGTCTGCTCCTGCACGATCCTGGCGATTGCCTGTCTCACATGCATGCCGGCGCCGACCAGAAGAGCCATCTTGCTGACAAATCCGGGAAAGGCCTGCTCCAATGCCCGGCACCTTGCCGCATATCTCACATCGAGCTGACGATCCGAAAGGAAATACACGGTGGCACCGGCTGCGGGTACCAGCAGCATCCATGCCGGTTCAGCCATCCCCGCAAGGCCCAGAAAAGATGCGAGCACGCAGCCGGACCAGCCACCGAGGCATTTCGCCGCCAGATGAATCTGCAGATGATAACCGGCGGTGTTCGTACCATATAGCAGAATGATGCGCGGCATAAGCCGTTCCGACTCCCAGCCCCGGAATTTATCCGGAAGGAAGGATTCCATTGCCAGTGCAAAAGGAAGCAGGGCGACCGGACGGAATTCATCCAGGGCAAGACCCGCTGCCGCACGGGACTGCGGTCCGGAAAGCAAAGACAATATCGGAACGGTCGCAAGAATCAGGACAAGCATGCCCAGCCACATAAAACATCCCCTATCTGCTGCAGTGCAGGAATTTCCGCCTCTGCGCGACTGTTCGGGCTTCAGGTCTTCCTGCCGTTTCGCCCCGGACTGCTCGGTCTCAGGTCTTCCTGCCGTCTCACCCCAGACTGTTCAGGCTTCAGGTCTTCCCGCCGGTCAGATCCTGACTTTCATCATCCGGTCTCCGACAACATATCCAGCCACGACCATCAGCAAGGCCACCGTCATGATGATCCTTCCGGCTGCGGTACCATACATGGGCTCCATGAAGTCTCCGCTTCCCATCCGGACAATGAGGATGAGAAAAACGGGTGATACGCTCAAAAGCCTTTGTTCCAGCTTCTTTGCAGCCCATGATGTCTCCATTTCGCGGCAGATTTCCATTTTTTCACGCAGGATGCGCACAGATTGCCGCATCACTTCCACCAGATTTCCACCGGATTTCCGGCAGACGGATACCACGTCGGCGAGGCTTCTCACATCTTCAAGACCAGTTCTATCCGCCAGTTCACCAAGCAGTAGGTCGACAGGTTCACGGATTGCCAGCCGGTCATTGATGGAAGACAATTCCATCATCAGAAGGGTATCGGACCGGCCGTACTGGGCAGCAAGAGAAATCGAGGCGTCCAGCAGGGATGATTGCAGTGATTTGCCGGCAGACAGTGAGACGGAAAGATAATACAGCAGGTCCTTGAATTGCAGAAGGAAGCGTTCCTTTTCATCGGACGCCCGTTTGCGCGCATACAGCGGAACAGCCGCGAATCCGAGCGGGAGAAGCGCAAGCACGGCAGGAACCCGGGAATAGAAGACATACCCGACAAATCCCACCGTCACAATGCCCGCAATCAGGGACAAGACAATTTCGCGCCCCGCCATCGGGCGATCCCAGAATGACATTTCCACAGTTGTTTTTCCGTGCAGCACCACTTGCATGAAGTTGGATTTCCGATTCCCGTCCGCATGATATTCCGGTGCATCCATTTATTTCGCCTTTCTCAGACACAGCCGTGGAGAACCAGCTTTCCGGTTCGCTTCAGTGAATTGCCGGTTGCTTTCAGAGAACCCGTCACCCGGTCTTCCGGACCGGCAGGAAGACCGGTCTCCTCCCGGAACCGATAGAGAGACTGAAGGCAGATTCCTTCCGCATCGCACCCGACTACTTCCGCGATTTCCATGACACGCCTCGAATGGTCCCGCAGGCGCTGCAGGAACACGACAATCTCGACGGCAGAGGCAATCTGCTTCCGTATGGCGGCCAGCGGGAGTTCGGCTCCCATCAGGACCATGGTTTCCAGGCGGGTCATCATGTCGGTCGCGGAATTCGCATGACCGGTCGACATGGAACCGTCATGTCCGGTATTCATGGCCTGAAGCATGTCCAGGGCTTCTTCCCCGCGGACTTCCCCGACGATGATCCGGTCCGGCCGCATGCGGAGCGAGGTTCGGATCAGACTTTTCATGGCAATTCCGCCCCGTCCCTCGGTATTGGCATTTCTTGTTTCCATTCTGGCCAGGTTGGCGACACCGGACAGCTGCAGTTCCGCGGAATCCTCAATGGTGACGATTCGTTCCTCCGATGGGATGAAGGCGGAAAGCACGTTCAGAAACGTAGTTTTGCCGGACCCGGTTCCACCGCAGACCAGTATGTTGAACCTTGCGCGGACGAGCAGTTTCAGAAATCCTGCAGCTTCTTCCGAAACAGCCCCCAGCCCGATCAGACGTTCCATATCCAGCGGGTGCTTCGGAAACCGGCGTATCGTCAGCAGTGGCCCATCCAGTGCGACGGGGGGAAGTACGGCATTGACCCTTGACCCATCCTCGAGTCTCGCATCGACAATGGGTTCCGACTCATTCACGATCCGATCCACCCTTGAAACCAGATTCTGAATGAGTTCCTCCAGTCGTTCCCTGCTTTCAAAGCGCACGCCGGCCGGAGAAACCTTGCCGTTGCGCTCCACAAAGATCCTGTCCGGCCCGTTCACCATGATCTCGGTCGTTTCCGGGTCCTGCAGAAGCGGTTCCAGGATATCCAGTCTCCTCATGGAGTTGAAGACCGATTCCACAGCCCGCTGCTTATCCGCTGCATTCATCCTTGCGGAAATCGGATCGGAAAAAATCATGTGTTCAATGGTTTCAAGCAGGAGCGTTTCCCTCTCCCTTTCCGTTCCGGAGGCATCCGGCCTTTCCAGGACGGTCGCTTTGCGGATTCCTGCCACCCATGCGCGAAATTCGGCATCACCTGTCATCCGCTCACCTCCGCTGGCTGTCCTCGTTCAGACTGCGGCATGAGTATGCGCGAGATTCCTGCGACAAACTCCGTTTTCATCGTCCAGCCATCTGACGGAAATCCATCCGGGTATGCTTCAGGCAGATCATGCAGGACCTGACTCTTCGGAAATACGGGTCTTTCGCCGATTCGGCTGGCACCGCAGATAATCCAGTGTATCTCGGCATCTTCCCGGAATCTGCCGGGGGAAGTGCCGTTCAGGATCCGATTGGCTGAAGCTGCTTTTCGGAGGCCGGGCATATCGCTTCCGCAGACAAGCAGAATCCGGTCCGCCATGGCGAGAAGTCCCAGATTTCGCGGGTCCAGTCCGAGCCCGGCATCAAGGATGATGGAACCGAAACCGGTTCTGAAGGCGGCACACTGAAGTTCGGCAACCTCTTTCGCACCAAAACTGCAGGCATCTTCCGGCAGATCCGGCTCCCTCAGGGCATGGACGCCGGTTGCCGGATCAAGAAACAGGCAATTCATGAATCGTTCATCCCAACCCGCTCTGATATTCCGGACATGATAGGCGAGCCGGGACAGACCATGCCCCCCCGTGGCGCTGAACCAGGCTTCCGTATGACCGGCCGGATCCAGATTCAGGTACAGGGTGCCTGTCCGCCGCGCCTGCAGGACAGCCAGGGCTGGCGCAGCCGGATTCATGTGCGTGGCGCCGGAAAGATGCAGGACCACCGTGACGGGTATTCGGCCGGACTGCTCCAGATTCCGGACGACCCAGCCCCGCTCCGAAGCCAGCGCCCTGATCTCCCGAAACAGGTCCGGCAAAGGCTGATACTTTCTGACCCCATCCGTTGGAAAGCGCGATTCGGAGGGCCTCGCAGGAATGACGGCGGACGAAGGACCCGGTAGGGCATCCCCAACGGGAACGGCATCCGATTTCCCGTATCCGGCAAACCGTGCAGGACAAAACTCCTGTTTTTCCAGCAGAGGGATGGCTGGTGTTCCCATTGCGTCCAGTTCCATCCATTCCGGCCGTGTATGCGAAATCAGGAGGATTGCAGGTTCCATGCCCACCGCGTGCAGAAGAGGAGCGCAATCCCCTTCTGATACGACAGGCCGAAAACCGCACTCCGGATGAACAAGCATCCATTCGGCCATCCGGTTTGCATACTCCGGATCGTCAAGTGCCAGGATCAGCGGAATCATCACAGAAGCCTCCGTCACCCGAACAAAATATTCCGTAACCTATTCTCTGTGACGAAATTATACAAAACATCCAATGATTTGTCCATATCCCATTTTATAGACACCCACAACATCCGGATTTTTCCACGGAAAACATGTATGTCAAGCCACAGGATTCAACACAGGCTGCCCTGATTTCCGCAGATGTCGGGGCAGTGCAGGGGGGCATCAGCAGGTTTTCGCGCACAAAAAAACCGTTCCTCCCGGAACGGTTCCATTGCCATGGACAGGAATTCGGACCATCTCCGCACGCAAGCCTGCAGTCTGTGCTTCCGGCGTAGGGTCACGATGACCGGCGTGGTCAGTCCAGGAAGTCCTTCAGTTTCTTCGAACGGCTCGGATGACGCAGCTTTCTCAAAGCCTTTGCCTCGATCTGCCGGATTCTCTCCCGCGTCACATTGAATTCACGGCCGACCTCCTCCAGGGTGCGCGCCCGCCCGTCATCGAGTCCGAATCGCAGGCGAAGCACCTTTTCTTCTCTGGGTGTCAGTGTATCCAGCACGTCGATGAGCTGCTCCTTCAGGAGGGTGAAGGCTGCGGATTCAGCCGGCGCAGGCGCATCATCATCCGGAATGAAGTCGCCGAGATGGCTGTCTTCTTCCTCGCCGATGGGCGTTTCAAGAGAAACCGGTTCCTGGGAGATTTTCATGATCTCCCGAACCTTCTCCTCGGTCATGCCCATCTCCTTGGCAATCTCTTCGGGAAGCGGATCGCGGCCGAGTTCCTGAAGCAATTGGCGGGATACGCGAATCAGTTTGTTGATGGTTTCCACCATGTGTACGGGAATGCGGATGGTGCGGGCCTGATCCGCAATGGCCCGTGTAATGGCCTGCCGGATCCACCAGGTGGCGTAGGTGCTGAATTTGTAACCCATGCGATAGTTGAATTTTTCAACGGCCTTGATGAGACCCAGATTGCCTTCCTGAATGAGGTCCAGAAAGAGCATGCCGCGGCCGACGTATCGTTTCGCGATGCTGACGACCAGACGGAGGTTCGCTTCAGCCAAGCGCTTCTTCGCCTCGGTGTCCCCTTCCTCCATACGCTGTGCCAGCACGATTTCCTCGTCGCTGGAAAGCAAGGGAACCTTGCCGATTTCCTTCAGATACATCCGGACCGGATCATCAATGGTGATGCCATCCGGAATGCTCATGTCGACTTCTTCTTCTTCGGTTTCCACATCCTTTTCGATGAAAGGAACCGGTTCGAATTCTTCTTCGGCCGCCTCTGGAATCACATCGATGCCAAGCTTTTCAAGCGATTCATAAATTTTCTCGATCTGGTCCGGCGTGACTTCCAGACGCTCGAATGCATCCTCGATCTCACCATAGGTGAGCATTCCCTTCTCCCTGCCCTCCTCCGCAAGAGCCTGGAGGACCGCTTTCGCATCCTTGGGCTCTTCTGTCGCACCCTCCTTGCCGGACGGGACCGTGCGCACGGCGGCAACGGACTCCTGCACCGTTTCGGAAGCTGCGGCCTGCCCGTCGGAGTCGGTGTTCGCGGCAACATCCCCTTTTGGTTTTTTGGTTGCCGGGGTTCTTTTTCTGGTTGTTTCTGCCATGTTCGTCTTCCTCTCCTTGATGTCCTGCATGCACGCGCTTCCATTTCATGGATCAACGCATCCTGTCATGATTGCGTTCCGGAACGTCGCAGAACGGCCTGTTCCCGGAATGGGTCTGCAGAAGTCTGCATGAAACCGCTATCCGTCGTTTGCGGACTGCAGGGCGGACATCCTCGCGATGACCCGGTTCAAGTCCACGCCAAGTTCCCTGCGCCGGTTCCCGTCCGATTCCGACCGGATGTTGTCGAGTATCCACTGCTTCTCATCTTCCAGTGCAATGCGCTCAAGCCTGCGCAGCAAATCCTGGATTGCCTTGTCCGCATTGTCCACGGTTCCTCTGGTTTCCGCCATGTGGATGACGGCCGATGCCGCATCGGGCGGCAAATCGTTCACAAGTTCCGCAATACTCGCTTCCCGCCGCACCTGGAGGCGCTCATACAATTTTTCCGCTACCACGCGTGAAACGGTTCCACGATATCTTTCAAGCGGAAGCCTGAGGGAGATTTCTTCGAATAGCCGGTTTTCATTCCCCAGCAGGCAAAGCAGAATGAGTTCGGCCTCATCATATCGGTTGCGCGCGGGTCCCTCGGACACAGGCCGCATCCGGAGGGAATTCGTGGAAAGGCGTGCGGGCGGGGCATCTCTGCCGTTTTTCCTGAGACGTTTGTCCACCTCTGTCTTCAAGGCATCCATGGATACCTTGTATTCGCCTGAAATGTTTGACATCGTCATTTCCCGTTCAATCGCATTTCCGTGGGAAGCCAGCACATCCGCCATCTTGTTGAGCAGATGAACCCTGTCCTCCACTTCCTGGCCGGGATGTGCCCGTTTCTGCACAAGGAGCCTGAACTCCAGGAGCGACAGCGCATGGTCCAGCAGGTTCCGGAACCGCTCGTCGCCGTGATTTCGGATGTATTCGTCCGGGTCCTTTCCATCCGGAATCTGCAGGATGCGCACGGAGCAGCCGGAGGCTTCCAGGATATCCATGCAGCGCAGGGTGGCGTTCTGTCCGGCCGAATCCGCATCATAGGCAATGACGACTTCTTCCGCGTATTTTTTCAGGATCCAGGCCTGCTGCTGCGTGAAGGCGGTGCCGAGGGATGCGACTGCCGTGTCGATGCCCGCCTGATGCAGGGAAATCACATCCATGTAGCCTTCCACAACAACAATCCGCTTGCTGTGGGAGAGCCGGGCGAAGTTCATGGCATACAGTTCCCGGCTTTTGTTGTAGAGCGGTGTATCCGGCGAATTCATGTATTTGGGATTCGATGCGTCCATGACGCGACCGCCGAATCCGACGATATTCCCCCTGATATCGAATATCGGAAACATGACACGGTTTCTGAAGCGATCAATCGGACCATGCGGACCCGACGAGGCAAGTCCCGCCGCATCGAGCAGCGCAGCGGAGGCGCCTTTTGCCTGCAGATGCCTGCAGAGGGCATCCCACGAATCCGGTGCATAACCGAGTCCGAATGCCCGGAGTGTCTTTTCCTGAAGACCTCGTCTCGACAGGTACTGCTGTGCCGCGAGCCCCCCCGGACCGGCGAGACTCGCATAGAAGAAACGGGCAGCCTCCCGGTTCAGTGCGGAGATTTCCTTCTTCTGCCTGGACAGCTCCCGCTCCCCATTGTCTTCCGGTTCCGGCAGTGTGATGTTGGCACGGTCCGCCAACTGACGCAACGCTTCCGGAAACTCCAGATTTTCAATCCCCATGACAAAATGAAAAACATTCCCCCCTTTTTGGCAGCCGAAGCAATAGAAAACCTGCTTCGCCGCGTCGACTGAAAAAGAAGGAGTCTTTTCCCCGTGGAACGGACAGAGCCCGACCATCCGCCTGCCTTGCCGCTCCAAATGGACATAACCGGACACGACACCGACGATATCGTTCCGAATGCGAACTTCCTCGATCAGATCCTCAGAATACAGCAAAGTCACACTCCCGACGGGTCGTCATACCAACTTGATTCCCGTCTACCGAGCATATTCGACAGGGGCTGCGTTATTCCTTTTTCCCGTTCGTGCAAGTCGGCCGGTTCATTTTCAGAAGTGTTGGGATGACGGCCGGTTCATTTTCCGAAGTATGGGTGACATCTGCTTCCTATCCGCTTGCATGATATCAAACATTCCAGGATTTCGGCAGGTATCGTTCCCTGAAGAATCGTACGGCAAATGGGTCTGTCATCCCGGCGACATAATCGCATACCACCCGGTGAAGGCCATCTTTCTCCAGCGCGGCGCGGTCATCGGCCGGCAAAAGGTCGGGCTGGTCGGACAATGTTTCATAGATGGCGGAAACGAGGCGTTCAGCTTTTGCCTCTTCCTGTTTCGCGGAAGAGCCGACATAGACCCGTTCGAACATGAAGGTGCGCAGCCTGTCCGATTTCTCCTGGACTTCGGGCGACATCACAATGTCGTCGGATTTCGCGCTTGTTTCGACGAGACTAGTAATCATCGTGTTGATGCGGCTGGATGAGGTTTCACCGAGCACGTCCGCACAGTCTGCCGGTATGTCGCTTTCCAGAATGACGCCGCCCCGGATGGCATCTTCGATGTCATGATTGATGTAGGCAATGCGGTCCGCATACCGGACAATCCGTCCCTCCAGGGTTGCGGCCTTTTCCGGACCGGTGTGGCAAAGGACGCCGTTCCGGACTTCCCAGGTGAGATTCAGCCCGGCCCTGTCCTTTTCCAGCACCTCGATGACCCGGACGCTTTGCTCGTTGTGACGGAATCCGAGCGGGCAGATCCGGTTCAGGATTCGTTCGCCGGCATGGCCAAAGGGTGTGTGGCCCAAATCATGTCCCAGGGAGATCGCTTCCGTCAGATCCTCATTGAGGCGCAGGCTGCGGGCTATGGTGCGTGCAATCTGGGAGACCTCGAGGGTATGGGTCAGACGCGTCCGGTAGTGGTCCCCTTCCGGGGAGATGAAGACCTGCGTCTTGTGCTTCAGCCTGCGGAAAGCCTTTGCATAGAGAATCCTGTCACGGTCCCGCTGAAAGTCCGTCCGGAGCGAGCACGGTTCCTCGGCTTGTTCGCGCCCGCGGGATTGGCTGCTTTTCGCAGCTCTCCGATCCAGATTCGCATCTTCCTGTTCCTCGAGCATTTCCCGTATCAGCATTCGGCACCTCATTTTCCAAGCATTTGCGCACGCAGGAGGATCCGGGCGACGACAACCGCATCCTGAAGCCCCCGATGTTCCGCATCGCCCAGCACATCGAGATGGCGTGCGACGGTTCCGAGCTTGTGGTTCGGCAGATTGGGAAAACACCTGCGTGCGACAGGCACCGTGTCAATTTGTGAATTGGTCACACGGATGCCCATCCGGACCGCATCGTGATGCACGAAACTCATGTCGAAACGGATATTGTGCGCTGCAAGCGGCAAGTCTCCGACGAAATCAAGAAAATCAGGAAGCACCATTTCCACGGGAAACGCATCACGGACCATTTCATCCGTGATGCCGGTGAGTACCGTGATGTTGGCGGGAATCCGGCAGCCGGGATTGACAAAACGCTGCCAGGTTTCCCCGAGGCAGCCATTCAGGACCTTGACGGCCCCGATTTCGATGATGCGGCTGCCATTGGGCGAAAGGCCGGTGGT
>JFJP01037959.1_pt1 | contig 21130 bp, 37 predicted proteins | sample 431651 | NCBI WGS metagenome assembly JFJP01 (sample SAMN02602958, study PRJNA72255) | Microbial mat metagenome, whole genome shotgun sequencing project. | biome: fresh water; feature: sink hole; material: water; isolation source: purple microbial (photo- and chemosynthetic) mats found in...
ATATCCTTTTTTAGTTGACTTTTGTATTTCAAAGTTAATCCCTGCCTCTTTTAATTTCACGGATATTTTATCAGCTTGTTTTACAGTATATGGCAAAAAATTTCCATAAGAACCCATAAAACCACGTTCTTTAAATGCTGCTATCTGATTTTTGATTTTTTCAATATCAGAAAAAAGTTTTTTTTCTTGTGAATCAATTAATTCCATTTTTTTATGTTTAAAGATTAATATTTTGTTTGAAGATAAGAAAGCCCTGAAACATAACACGCACCTAAAAGGCTACACGGCAGAAAGTTTGTGCAAGGTTGAAAGTTTATCGCAGCCGTGCGCCCTACACGGCAGAAAGTTTGTGCAAGGTTGAAAGTTTATCGCAGCCGTGCGCCCATATTTCGGTCGTTATGCGCAGCCGTAAAAAAAAAGACAGCTATACTCTAACATAAGACAGAGTTGGATATTTTACAGTAAAAGTTTGCTCATAATCGCAACTATTACATTTATGAGGAAATTGTGGAGGATCTGACAACTAAGACACATTTCCGTTTGGTCTTAAATTTCCTTTTTCACATTTAGGACAAAGAAAATCAACTTCAATCATTTTTACTTCGTGTTTCGTTTCCATTTTTGAATATATTTTATTATTGAATAAGCAATTAACCATCCGATAAAACCTGAACAAATTGATACAAAGATTTCTAACATACTATTGAATTTTAAGATTAATATAAGAGAAACGGCATGCCCATAACACACGCCTACGCCAATAGCATTTGTCGTTAGGAATAATTAAAAAAAAGTTGCGCTTGCCGAGGTTGTTTCTTAAGTCGACCGGCATAGTAGAACTCAATTTGTTTTTCAAATTCTGATTTACCTATAAGCATATCTATACCGTCAAACATTGCTGATTCTATGTTTAAAATTGCTGTGATTAGTTTATACATACTTTCATTTTGATTATGAAATGCAATATATTTTTTTATCATTTCTATTTTCCTTGTCGGAATTAAATCGCTCCAATTGTATGTAAAAGATTTTCTATCAATTTTTGATTTATCTTCAATTTCATACCACCAGAATTCGTAATTTTCAGCGGTTAGTTTTCTGTAATTTAAAAAACCTAACTCGACTAATTCAACGCCTAAAGATTTATGTAGCAAGTTATATTGTCCGGATAAATAAAGTTGCAAATGTTTTATTTTAAAGTCCATTATTATTTTAATATTTAAATAAAAAGAAAAAACAGCCTAGTCTGACTTAATTATCTTTATTAAGTACTATGTCGTTTATTTCTATTTTAGCGCACTTTGCGAAATAATAATCATAGCATTGTCAGTGGACATTGCAATAATTTGCGAATTGGCTGTTTTTTATTTAGCAAAACTATCTAAATAGTTTTTGAATTTTGTTTTTAACAATTCAGAATATTTTATAGGAACTCTAAAACTTATAACTTTGGTTGGCTCTTTTTTCGGTCTGCCGATTTTTTTACCTTCTTTTGGTGTTCGTTTTCCGCCTCTATTTTCCATTATATTTCTTTTTGATATATTCAATGCTAACAGGCTGCGGAACGATTGTATCTTGTGCCATATATCTTATACCTTCTGAATGGCATTCTATCAGTTCGCTAAATTCATACTCAATATATTTTTCTGCACCTTCTACGCAAATACCATCAATTGTATTGTATGATATTTCTATTTCTCTCCTCTTTATAGCTTCTATAAAGATGAGTATTGGAAGTTTTTTATCTTTCATTTGCTGGTATTATTAATGTTGCAATAGCTGCTTTTATAATCCATTCTTGTGCTTCTTCTGTACTTGAAAAACTCATCATGATATTTTGAATTTTTACATTTTGAATCATTTCATTAACTCTGTCTTGTACTGTTTTAATCATTTGCTAATTCATGGCTTTTATTTTTAAATTGTTTGTTATCCTTTTTTTGTTGATACAAAGATAATATGTATATTTGGTTTATGAAAACAAAAAGCAAATTATTTTTATTGAATTAACAATGTTTAACTTTTAGTCAAAAAGTGTTGCGTTTTTTCTGTAGTTTGTTATCAATATTTCAGTACGTATGTTTTTAATATTTCTACGTTCACCGATAATAATTATATTCAAATTTCTCTCTCTTGCTTGTTGAATTATAAACGGATTATCAAACTCACTCATTGCCCATTTAATTCCAGTATTTTGCAGCGTATTGAATAAATCAATACTATCCTGCTGTGTAAAAGAATGGCTGTAATTATCATCCGTACTCAAGTACGGTGGGTCGCAGTATATGAATGAATTATTTATCCCTATTTCATTTTTTAATGATATTTTTTTAAAAAGTTCTCGAAAATCACAATTTAGAAATTGATTCTCGTAACTTACTAAATTTTTATACGTTAATTCTAAATTTTTAAGTAGAATATCTTTTGTTTTTTCAAGTGAATATTTAAAAGTATCAGGCTTACCCATGTATCCGAAATTTGATAAAAATAAAAAATAAACTGCTTTTTCGATGTTATTATCTGGTGTCCGTGTTTTGCATTCGTTCCAAAAGTCTATATGTATAGGAATAAGCTCCAAATATGTTTTAAGCTCTTCTTTATGCCTTATAATAACATCAAAACAGTTATATACATTTGAATCAATATCATTTAAAAAATTATATTTCGCTTTTTTCTTATAAAAGAAAACCGAACCACTGCCAAAAAAAGGTTCAATCCAAGTAGTATGTTCGGGGAAGTATTGTATAAGTTTAGGCATTATTGCTTTTTTATTTCCTAATCGTCTAAGTATCATATATTATAATTTTTTTTTAAATTTCTTTTATTACAAAATCAATGTATTCAAATCCTTTCTTAACAATAACCTTAGTAATATCTAAATGATAAATCATTCTATCATTAAATTCATAGTGTTTTTGCAAAATATCCTGAAACGGTTTTATAAAGTTGTCAATATCACATAACTGATTACTGTAGCCAACTTCATACTTTATTGATAATTTTCCTTTCGGTATTTCAATTTTCTGCAATAAATATCTAACTTGCATTTCATACAAATCATATTTTTTTGTTCTAAATCTTCTACCTTGAAATACTTCATTGACTGAAAGTGGTTTTATTTGTATTTTCATTTTTTTTATTTTAATTGTTAATATTTAATCAAATAAATTTAGTTGTGTTGAATATTTTTTCAAATATAAAAAGTCAGTTCCATTAATGCAATCAACCGTTTTGCAAATTTCCATATCTTTAAAAGCATCAAAATCGCACATAATACAAGGTGAGCTGCAATTTGTTTTCAGGCTATTTTTTTCAATATCGAAACAGTACGCTTCATATACTTGCCGGTTAATTGTTATTTTGTCGCCTGATTGCATTACTAAGATGTTTATTTTTTTAATTCATTAATATATTGATAAACAGTTTTTTTTGAAATACCTAATATACTTGAAATATATGTAACCTTTGTATTCGGGTCTTTATTTAATATTTCAATTATTTTTTCCTTTGTAGTTTTATTTTCATTTTGTGTTATTACTTTTTTTACTTCTGAATATTCTATCGAACTAATTTTGTGTTTTTTAGCCATTAATACAAAATAGGTAGATAATTCAATTGCGTTTTTCATTGCCTTTTCAGAAATTATACTTAATGAATAATTATCTTTGTCATCATACCAATATAAAGTATTAAGTAATAATGCAAATCTAGGTATATAAGATTTTTGTTTCGGATACATACTTTTCATGTATTCATTCTCTTCATCTGAATTTTGATGCGAAGTAATTTTGTTAAAAATATCAACCCATAGTTTTTTGGCTCCATCTGATAATATAGCGATTTTTGATTTTATTTCACCATCAGGATGATAATTTAATATTGTTAATTTTATCATATTGTAAAAATTAACAATATAATCATTATACCAATCAATTACATCTTCCCCTAAATCCTCTTCATTATAATTATCAACTATTGCATCGGGATAAGTTGTAAGCATTCTATCAATAAATCCATTATCTTTATTCTCTTCTGTAAAAAATTGTACTAATATTTTAGGTTGGATGCCACCTAAAACAGGCAAAATAGGACTTTCAACAAAGGTACTTTTAGCTGTTTTTCTGTTTTGTGCAATTCCCTTATTAGACCAGCTACTTAACCAATATTCTAAGTCTGAACCAGCTCTATACTTATTCATATCTTTGTACCAGCCTGCTAATTCATCACAAAAAACTCCTACAGAATTTTTATTCTCTTCATGTAAGTCTGTTATTGCTTCAATAGTGAAATCTGAAACTATAATTTGCGATTTTGTTGGTTTTTTTACTTCCTCATTATTTTGCTTTTCTTTTTTATCCAAATTATTATATGCTTCATATAGCTTTGAATTATTAATATATTTTTTTATTTCTAAATTGTTAATTTTTTCTAATGGATATATTATTCTGCTTATAGATGGTGTCTTCCCAATACCTGCTTCACCCACTAAACTAATCCAAACAATGCCACTTTCAATCCATCCGCTTTTTACTTTAATTTTCACTGAATTTCCTACAATTAAAGAAATTAACCATAAAAAAGAGCAACCCATATAATCAATATTGCTATTCAATGTTTTATTACAAATATTCATGTAATACTGAATATCTTCAGGAAATATTTCAATTGGAAATATTATTTTATTTGGTATTTTATCTTCCGTTTTTTCTTTTATTATGTTTTCAATTTTTATAGGATTATTTTTAATATTTCTACTTCCGTAATTTTTCGAGTATAAATCTGCAGCTGCTTTTTTAAAATCACCGTTGTAATTTTTAATTGAATAAATATCAAAAGGGCTTAAAGGCTTCTCGTGTGGATATTGTGTTCCGGTAGAAAACAAAAACATTTTATTGTCTTTTGTAAAAACACTTCCACTACTTGCAGATGTTGCACCGTGTCTTCTTATAATTAACTTATTTGATAACTTTTTTACAATTGTGAATTCGTTGCTTATCAAGTCCCAAATTCTGTTTTTATTATTAAAATCTTCCCAAGGAGTAATATCATTTTCATTTTTTCTGTATTCTTTTATTATCTCTTTTGGTTGTTCCGGCTGTTGCTCAACATAATTGAAAGACCTTGATATTTCCCAAAGCAACTCTCTGTCTTTTTCTGAAATTTCTTGCACTTTATCATAACCAAACTTACTTACTTGATTATCATATATCCAAACATATCCACCAATACCTCTACTTTCAATAATAGCTTCTTTATATCCTTGAAGTTTAGCAATTTTTATATTTCTGTCAATTTTTTCACATTTATATATAATGTGGTATCCGTTGTTTACAGTTTTATAAATTACAAATTTATTATCAAAGTCATCGATTGACTCCCGAAGGTACATTGTATATTCATTCCAAAAATCTTGTTGATCTTTCAAAGTTGGTAAAACTTTCAAGTCAATATCAATTACTTCAAGATTATTAAACCCTGTTATTATTCCAATTCCTAAAGTTGGTTTTATCTCAATTAATTCATTTGTGTCTTTATCTTTATAAAATTCGCCACCAGCATATTCATATAATTTTATAAAATCATTTTTTGACAAAGGCTTTGTTTGTGATTTTTTCCATGTGAAATTTGGCTTTTTTCCATCTCCTACTGTCAACAATGAAAAACCATCGTCTAATAGTTTGTTGCAACGTGATATTGTCGGTTTGTTCATATTTATTGATTTATTTTTACCTCTATGGTAAAAGAGTTATTAATCTATATTTCAAATAATTATGTATTATATTTTAACGGTAAAAGTTTTACCCATTCAATTAGAAAAAAAATTAAATTACATTATTTTTTATTTTTTTATTTTTTTATTTTTACGGTAAAAATGTAAAAAGAATATGTATATTAAAACGTTGTATATTAAAGTCTTATATTCAATTTTAGGGGTAAAACTTTTTTTACCCTAAAAAATAAACGCAACCTTTTTATTGTTGTTTCATAATTATAAATTAAAAAAGGGAATAAAATCAGAAGTCTGCCAACTTCATCTTTTAATCCCTTATTGTAAGCTTTCGCTCAATTTCTTTTATCGAATGGCAGTTCGACTTTCTAATACACTACAAAAATACTAATAATTATTCAATTACAAAACTTATTTTAATGTATTTTTTACTTCTTTCCAAAGTCCATTCGCAACTTTTACAAATTCAGGCTTATTGTCTTTGTTTCGCTCTTCATATTCAGCTTTTTTACGGTCGAATATCTCTTGAGCTTTATTTTTTCTTATTCGCCTTTCCTCATATTCATGTTTTCTAGCAGCTTTCATAACTCTAATATTTTATGAAATTCATGATTACAAGAGTAATACTCCTTTTTTATTAATCGCTTAATATATTCCTTTGTCTCTGTTGATATATCTGCCCAGTGCACTTCAATTTCACTTGCTAACCTATCTGGTGCGTATTTATTCCTATTAATAACATAATCTAAGGCACACATTAATACAAAATTAGGGTCAGTAAATTGTAATTTAGTTTTCATGTTAATCTTCTCTTTTTTCGTTAAATAATACTTTTTCAATTAAAAGTTTTTCAACATCAAAACCATAATGATTAAGCATTGAAAATTGAACTAAAATAATATCAATTGATTCTTTCGGGTCAAATGGATATATATTTGATGTCCAAGTACTCATTTTTAGTTCATCAAACTCTTCTTCAGTTTTTAAGAAAAAATCTACAAAAGATGTTTTTATACTTATTTGCCCTCGTCTTACAGTAGCTTCATAATTGCGCTTAATTATTTCTTTTAATTTCATTTAATATATTTTTAAGTTTTATAATAAAAGGGATTGTTTCTATGCTCATAATTTGAGTAATACGTATTTTTTCAAGAATCTCTTCTTTTTCGCGTTCTAGTTCGGATATTTCATTATTCTTCATTGTTAAAAAATTTTTCTGTTAATATTTGTAATTTCTCAAAGTCTTCAAATATATTTTCATTAATAACCGGTCGAATATATTTGTAAAAATTATCGTGATTACGTGTTAATACTCTAACATCGTTACGAATAACATTTGCCAAAGTAGTATTATCTTTTTTCACCTCATCAATAAATTCATCTAACTTGTCTTTGAGTAGTCTTTCTAGTAAAACTGTTTGAGCTAATAGCTTATCTGATTTAGTCATATTATTTTATTTTGCACCGCTATTTTTCAAGCGGTGCGAGTTAATGATTAAAAAGGGAGCGACTCATTTGTATTAACTTGTGCAGTTTGAACTGGTGCGCTTTGATGTGCTACTGGTGAAGTGTTATTTTGTTCTTTTTCTTTCTGCTCAAAGTAGCTTACTTTCCCATCCCAAGCTCCTACTGGAACTGTTTTAACAACTGAAAAAAAAGAGTTGTCATCCATAACAAAAAACTTTCCGATGTTAGTGTACTCGTTTTTTTGTTCGTTGTTTTTGTTTGTATATGTGCCTGTTATAGCGCACATATCATAGATTTTTTTAACTTTTGCCATTTTTTTTAAATTTATTAGTTAATAATTTTAGAGAATATTTCTTTTGCTTTTTCAGCATTTTCAATAATTTTATTGTCTACGTAAAAATCGATTGAATCTTTACGATTAAGGTTTGCACCGAAAATGTCCCCTAAATGGTCGCACGCATCTTTTACGGCATAGCTTTTTGCAATTGGAAACGCTATTGACAAAGCTCCTTTGTTAATATTTTCTAATTGTGCAGGGCTGCTTCCTTGCTTTACTTGCAATGCTTCAGCACCTATACCATCGTGGTATCGCCATTCTTTGCTAATTGGGTCTACATAGTGAACTCTAACAGAAACCCAAACCCCATTAAATGCAACTCCTTGACCTGTAATTTCAATTTTAAACTGTTTGAAAATCTTTCTCAAAAGAAACTCAACTTTGTCAATAGGTAAATAACGCGAATTATTAGCATACTTGTTTGTTTTTACCCAATTTTCATTTGGTTTGCTGCAAAGTATAGAGTTAAGTTGTTCAATCTTTGCAATCTCGATTACTGTTTCATTATCATATATTTCTGACAAACTAAACGGTTTTTTTACTTCTACTTCATTCATAATTACTTTATTTTTAATCTTATTGATTGTTTAACCGGACTTATTTTTGTATATTTTTCGTAAATTTCAGGCATTTCTGCCATAAGTTTTTTTGAATCAAATTTTGTTGATAGTGTTTCTGAAACATAAGTAATTGAAAAAAAATCATTAACAATAGACTTAATATTATTTTTACCCATAATTTCAGAAAGTTTTATTTTAAACTCTTCTACTTTTTGCTCTTCATATTTTTTACGAATCAAAATTTGTTGAATCTCGTATGCTTCATTTTGCCACTTTTCAGGTAAATCAGACAAAAATAATTCAGAACGCTTTTCATATTCAAAACCTTTTTTTATTTCATCTGAAATTATTTCAAGACCTTTTGAAATAATTTCTTTTTCAAAATGAATATCAATTAATTTTATTTCAAAATTATCCGAATTAAAAATAAACTCTTTTTCAACATCAAAATAGTGAACAATATAAAGCTCAAATTTCAAACCTAGTTTACTAGCTTTATTTTCTCCAATTACAGTATGCCATTGTAATTGATGGATGTAATCATTAATAGTATCATCAATATTTTTATTTGTTGCTTTGCATTCAAACCAAATTAGTTTATCATTAGTTTGAACTTCATAATCAATGTGATTGAAAATATCAAATCCGTATTTATCCGAAAGCATATCATGCTTAGTATATGGGTTTGATAATGCATTATTGTATTTTGATGTTAATAATTTAAAAATACTATTTTCAATAAAATTACCGTGTTCTGTTGCAATTGATGTGAACTGTTTTTGTTCGTCTAACCCCAGCATTATTGCAATTCTTTTTCTATCTGAATCGCCTAAAATACCATTTCTGCCAATTTTAGCAACCATTTTTGCATCTGAACTACCTAGCCCTCCAATACGTGTTTTTGTAATTTCGTTTTTTTCGTCTAACATAATTATAATTCTTTAAATTTGTTAATTAATATTTCTTTTGCTTTTTCAAAAGCTAAATCAAATTCTGCTTTATCAATTTTAGTATAAGGTTCAAAAAAACCTCTTGTTAATTTTGCCGTTTCAATAGCAGTTTTTTCGCTTGCTATTGTTACACATAGGATTTCATATAGTCCGTTGTTGTTCCGGTCGTCAGGAACTGCCCAAAGGTGATTATCGTTACGTTTTAGGTAGTTCATTTGGCTCTATGAATATTTTATTAAATAAATTTATTTGTTCTACATTTACCTCTTTGTATGCAGAAATAAATTCATCTTTAGTAGATGGCTCTGCCACAAGCCAGCTTTCAGGATATTTAGTTAAATATTCAATTGAAAATCCATCAAAAAAATCAGTTACCTTAATACATTCTTTTTCATTAATAAAGAAAAAATTATGTATTTCTGTTTTTGTGAAATAAGGAAAGTTAATATTTACTTTCTCTTCTACTTTTACGTCTCTTCTAATTGTTATTTCCATTATTTTATTTTTAAAAAGTTAATACGATAAAGACAATCTTCTTTTGTCCTATAATAATTTCCATTTTCTGCTAAAATAGAGTTGACAGAATTTTTTTGTTTTATGCTTTTTTCTGTTTCAAATCGTTCAAAAGGTTCTAAGTAATCATTTTTTTTCACAATGCTCCAAAAAAATTCACCTATACCTACCCTAAAACCGCAGTTTTTAGGTAAATTAGGGTTTGGAGTCCTTTTTTTTCGTTCTTTTTTATTTGTTTCCATTATCTATAACTGTTTAAATTGTTATTTGTATTTTCAATATCTTTATTTCTTTTGTCAATTATATCGCAACAAGTATCGCAATATATCTGACCGTTGTTTGTCTTTTCTTTTTCACACTCATAACAAAAACGAGCGGTTAAAGATTTTTTTATTATCCTTATTCGTCTTTTCATAATATTGTTAAAATTAAGGCTAATGTTAAAGCTAAAAATCCTACTGCTATAATTTTAACAATGAAAGTATCTAGCCTTTTATCTTCCATAAATGTATCAATATTATTTTCAATCCTAAATTGTAAATTAGGTAGATAATATATTAATCTTTTAAACTTACTTGTTTCAATTTCATTGATATTTACTATTGACTCAGTACCATCGTTCCACAATACTTTATAATAATCGCACCCAATTTCTGCTAATATAATTCCTCCAAGGGCAGTTTTATTGTTATAGACTGTTTTTTTCATAATTTAATTTTTAATGTTTTTGTTAATTTAATAAAATTATCATACGGGATCTTACATTCAGTATTACAATAATACGAAATTGTAGAGTGTGGAATACTAGTAATTTCAGACAATTTTCGGTAGCTTAATTTTAGCTCATTTTTCTTTTCAGAAAACTTTTCATGCCAAATTGTCCCTGTTACTTTTTGTTTTTTCATAATGTTTTTTTTAAATTGCTTGTCTTATTTTTATGATACAAAGATATATAAAATTATAATACCGTACAAGTAATTATACAAATACTTTGTTACATTGTATTACTTTGTTTTGTAAGTAATTGATAATTAAACTAATATAAAATATATGTAATATTATTTTGTTTGTAATAAAATATACACTATATTTGTGGTTAATAAATATTATAATAGGAATACTTGGATTTCAAATTTTTTCAAAATGGAAAAGAAAAATAATCATGGAGGTGCAAGAGAAAATTCAGGTCGTTTGAAAAAAAACGATGTGATTTCCATGATTGAACAAATGGATAAAAGGCTTGTACCTGATACTGTATGGGATTCATTAGCTAAGTTAGTAGAGGAGTGCGATATACAGGCAATTAAAACATGGTTAGGTTATAGATATGGGCAGCCTAAACAAGTTATTGATGCTACAACTGAAATAATCAATGAAGTTCCTGTACAACTAACTGACGAACAATTTAAAAAAGCACTTCAAGAAATAAAACAAAGATAAATGTATTTAGGAAATGCAACTTTAAAACAACTCGCTCAAAAAGATTTTTGGGCGTTTTGTCTATTTATGGATTACGAATTTTATAATAAAAGACGTTTTCTTATAGATGTTGCAGATGCTATGAATGAAGTTATAATTCAATACGAAAAAGGCAATGCAATAAAGATTTCAGTATCAATGCCACCACGTGCTGGAAAGTCTTATATTACTTCATTATTTGCTGCTTATTGGTTGTGTCGTTTCCCTACCTTGTCAGTAATGCGAAACACTTGTACCGCAACTCTATATGATAAATTTAGTTATGATACAAGGGCATTATTCAGAGATACAAAATTAAAAGAAGTATTTCCCGAAATAAGTTTACAGCCCGATAAGCAAAATGTAGGAGGATGGAACTTATCTACCGCAAAACAAGTTAGTTACTTCGGTGCAGGTGTTGGGGGGTCGATTATTGGATTCGGTGCTAATCTTGCAATCACAGACGATTTGTACAAGTCGATGACCGATGCAATGTCAAGTCAGGTGCAACAGTCAACAAAGAGTTGGAAACAATCAGCACACGATAGCCGAAAAGAAAAGAACTGTCCGGAGATTTATATTGGCACACGTTGGACAAAGAATGATATTATTGGTGAAGCAATAGAAAGCGGTGACTTGAAAAGTATTACTATAATTCCTGCATTAAACGAAAATAATCAATCATTTTGCGAGGATGTTAAAAGCACAGCCGAATACTTAAAAATAAAATCAGATATTGATTCGTCAATATGGAATGCTGAATATATGCAGACCCCAGTTGAGGCGGAAGGTCTTTTGTTACCTTTGTCATCTTTGCGCTTTGACGATTTAAGCAATATCAATCAAACACATTATACATACCGGTTAAGTGTTGGAGACCCTGCCGATAAGGGTGGCGATAAATATGCCATGCCTTTTATGTTTGTTGATTTTAGTAATAAAAAATTAACGTGCTATGTTAAAGACTGTATTTGCAATGAAGCAGGTATAATTGCTAACACAGGATTAATAATAAATAAATTGCATCAATACATGATAGACGAGTGTATTGTGGAAGCTAACGGGGTAGGTTTGGCGGCAGTGTTGACACTAAAAGAGAAAATACAAGGGTTAACCAAACTATTGCCGTTCACGTCCACAGAGCCAAAGGAAGTGCGTATTTTATCAAACTATGAATTTGTACAAAAACACTTTGTATTTGATAGTAATTACAAGAGTAATCCACAATACTACCAATTCATAAAAGACTTAACAAGCTATTATATTAAGGGCAATAATAATCACAAAATGGATGCAATCGATGTACTTTGTTCGGCAGCAAAGGTGCTAAAGGTGAAGTTCGGGAGTGTTATTTATTAATTACAACGTATGTAGTAACACTACTAACTCTATAATTACTTGTATATGAACTACTTGTATAAGTTTTTTCTTTACAAACCTCTTTTGCATGGTCCTCTGTAATTTGTAACATAGTAAAAGTTGATTCACTTGTATAAATCTTTCCAGTTGGTTTAGTTGGTGTAAAACCGTAAGTTGTATGAACAATTTGAGTAAAAAGATAGTCGTTTAAAACGATATGAACATCTACATCTGCTGTGCAAGATGCAAGAATTAATGCAAGAATAAAAATAGTTTTTTTCATTGTTTTATTTATTATTTATTTTATTCGTTTAACTTTTTTCTCTCTACTCGCTAAGTGAAAGTCATTACAATACGTACAACGATAAACATTGTAATACTCTCCATACTTTGAGCCGTTCGCCTTGTTGAATATAACCGCATCCTGACAAGTTTTAAATTGAACCTTTCCGCTTGGGCATATCATATCATTTCAATTTTGCTAATTTACAAAAAAGTTTCATGTTAAGATTATTTTCACAGCAAAAGTAAGCTGCCGTTTCGTGAGTAGTAACCTTATTTTTTAGAAAATCTACAACATACGGATAGTAATGTAATTCAATATCCTTATCTTCAATAACCTGAATCAATATAGGATTATTAAACCCTTTTATTATTATATGATTACTTGGCATTAATCCTCCTTTAACCATCCTTAATACTGTTCTTGTTGACTTAGTCGGATGGAATTCTAATTGATAATCAATTATTGATAGTATCATATAATTACATTTATTGTCATATTGATGACAAATATAATACATTATTTTTAATTGTAATATATATTTGCAAAAAATAATTAAATTAATGGCAGGGTTAGATTTTCTAAGACGAAAAAAAGCAGAGCAACCGCAACAAAATGCGCGATTTACGCAATTGCAGGATGGTTCGTTTTTTACATATATTAACGTCTCTGAACAATCAACGCAATTAATACTTTCAAATGATAACGGATACACTATTGCGAGCCAATTAGCGGAAGTTTTTTTTGTAATTGACTGTATTGCTGAAAAGGTAGCTAAATTATTTGATACAGTACATCTTCAAAACAGTGCAGGCAAAGAGGTGAAAATGAATAGCAATATGCAGCGGTTATTCTCAAAACCAAACATATACGATGGTTCTTTAACTGATTTGATTTATAACTTTGTGTTTTCTGAATTGTCAGATGGTAATGGATATTTATATTTCAAGTGTCCACAAGACACAGAAAAAATTACTAAAGACAATGTTCAATCAATACTATTATTGCAGCCTGACAAAATACAAATTCAATTAAAGACTACTGAATTTGATAAATTAAAAGCTGCTACAATAGAAGATTATATTGATTATTATGATTATTCTTTGACAAATGACAAGATAAAACCTAAATTCATAATTCATTCAAAGAGTTATATGAAAGATAGGAGCGCATCTGATTACAGGGGTTTAAGCCCTTTGTATGCTGCAAAGAATAATGTTGATAATCTATTAGCAGTATATCAGGCTAGATATAATGTTTATGTAAATAATGGAACTGCTTACATTTTATTCCCACAGCAAAAAAATCAGAATGATTTAGCAGCAGCACTTAATCCAGCAAAACGAGATGATATTATTAAAGATATGAATAATCGTTTTGGATTAACAGGGGACAGACAAATAAAAGCCGTATCAGATACACCATTAGCAGGACTTAACACATTAGTAAGCATAAAGGATTTAATGCCACTCGAAGAGACTGTTGCTAATTTCTTAGCTATTGCAGGGGTATTCGGTGTTGATAAGGATTTGCTACCTTTAAAAGATGGTACTACTTTCACAAATAAGGAAGTTGCCGAAGCAAAAATATGGTCAGATATTGCCGTTACTTATGCAAATGATATTTGTAATGATTTGACAAATATGTTCGGTTTAACAAATGAAAAAATTGCAGTAAAAACAGACAATATAGGTTTTCTACAATCGAACAGAAAGTTAGAACTAGAATCAGATAAGATACTAATTGAAAATTTAACTGCTTTAAGAGATGCCGGAATTGATACAACAATGCAATTAAACAAATTATATGAAAAATACGGAAACTAAAAACTTAGGATTTGAAACCTTTCGCAGTGATGCAGCTTTTACTGTTAATCGTGAAGATAGAAGTTTTACTGCTGTTATTGCAACTGAAAATCCTATAAAATTACAAGGCTATAAATATGCCGATATGTATGAAGAGTTTACCGAAGTATTGCGATGCTCACCTGATGCAGTAATGACTGACAGATTAGATAGTGGGTTGCCATTATTTGAAAGCCATTGGGAACGTGAAGCCGAAGATTTAAGGGGAATTTCAACAAGTTACGAAATAGGTAACGGTCAAATTGTTGCTACATTCAAACTCGGTGCAAGAGCTGACGAAGCTTTATTATTGGATATTGAAAATAATGTATTAAAGTCTGTATCAATAGGATGTGCAATTTATAATGTAATGCGATTTGATGTTGATGGTAATGTTTCATATACTGCCATAAAATGGGAGCCGAAACACGTAGCATTCGCACCCGAGCCAGCCGATGTTGCTTGCACATTAAGAAGCGATGCAAAAGTAGAGGGCGATGTAATCAAGCCAATTATTGAAAAAGATTTACTTAAAAATATATTTACAAAAAATAATTAAAATTAACAAAATGAAAAAGGAAGTATTTATAGAAAGTATGCGAGCTGACTTTAAAGCAAAAGGTTACACAGCTGAACAATTACAAGGAGCTGAGCAACTTGCTGGTGGCTTATACGATGCAATGCAGAAAGAAAACGAAACTTTGCGTGCTGATTTAGAAAATCAAGCAACAACAATCATTGGTGAAAAACTTGGCGATTTAGGTAATGGTAAAACCGTAGCAGAAACAATCGTATCATTACAAAATACAGTTGATGGTATGCGTTCAAGTAATAACAAACCAGTTGGTTTTTGGGATTCATTCCGCACAGAGTTTGAGGCTAATAAAGACGCTATCTTGGCAACTCAAAACAGTGGTTCTGTTAAAATTACAGTACGCTCTGCTGCCCCCATAACAATGGCTAACATTGTAGCTCCTAAGTCATTGGGCTATCGTGATACTGTTGTTGATGCATCCCCTGTTTTACCTGAATTTTTGCCATCTTCATTAATTAATGAAATGAATGGTGGAGTAGGCTCAAACCCTTATGTATGGATGGAACGTAATAAAAAAGAGGGTTCACCTGCTTATGTTGCTGAGGGTGATGCTAAACCTTTCATTGACTACAATTGGGCTGAAAAAGAAGTTACCGCTAAATGTATTGCTGCAATAGTTCCTATCTCTAAGATAGCAACTTGGAACTATCCTACATTGGAGCAGGAAGTTCGCAAAGAATTGATGGACGAGTTGATTAACAAATACAACGATGCTATCATCAACGGTGCAGGCACAACAGAAATTAACGGTTTGAAATCTATCTATGCTACTGAATTTGTAACAGCAGGTATTCAATTGCCCAAAGCAACTTTGTGGGATGTTTTGTTAAAAGCATGGAAACAATCTCGAAAAGCCGTAAGAGGTCAACGTCCTACTGCTATACTTATGTCAATTGATAAAGTAAACGATTTGGATTTGCAGAAAGACGAAAACGGAAACTACCTTTTGCCTACATGGATTACCAATGCTAACAAGACGTTGAAAAACATACCAATTATCGAAACAGAATATTTGACAGAAAAAGAAGTATTGATTGGGGACTTCACGAAAGCAACTTTCAACTTTGTTAAAAATATCGAGTTTGAAATAGGATGGATTAACGATGACTTTCAGAAAAACCGCTATGCTATCCGTGGAGAGTTTTATGGAATGCAATTTGTGAAAGCACACAAAAATAATTTCGTTAAAATAAGTGATATTGAAGCTGCTAAAACTGCAATCACAGCCGTATAAAAATAATGTGAGCGTTGGAATATACGCTCACTAATTTATAAACATAAAAAAATTAAAACAAAAATAGGAAGTACAGTCAATTGGAAAGGGACTACGGCTGACACTACAATTATAGTTAGTAATGCAACGGCAAACCGATTTAGTTTATATAAATATACATTGACTGGAACAGGAACTGGTACTACTACAGTTGCTAATCAAGTATTAAAACTTTATTTAGAATGAAAACAGTTTATTTCTTAAAAGACCACTGCAAACACAAAAAAGGCGAAACAGTTACTTTCTTAGTTGATAATCATGCGGAAAGCTTAATCGCAAACGGCGTGGCAACTGATATGATTGATACAGCTGAAAAGCCTAAAAAAACCGTTAAAAACTAAATTAAGGGCGGTCTATTGGCTGCCCTTTTTTAATAAAAATAAAATGGAAAACTTAATCACACCTGCATATTTTCACGGATTAATCGAGTTACCCGATTCGCAAGTTAGCGCAGAACTTAATACGCCATCAGGCGAGGCAGTTGCTTATCAAAATGATAAGCTAATGGTTAACATTGCAAAATATCAAAAAAAATTACTTGTTAAATTGTTTGGTTCGGAAGTAGTGCCTGACGAAGTAGCATCTTTATTGGTTGATGAAACAACGCTTACAAGTCCAATAGCTAATTATGTATTCTGCAATGTAATAAAAGACTATCAAAGTACTTCTACAATGCAAGGAGAGCAAATACAGTCTGCTGAAAATACTATTCATATATCATATAAAAACAAGCAAGATGAAGCGTGGAATGATATGGTCGAAATGCTTGGTGAAATTCGCGAAGTACTTTATAATGCCGGCAAAGATTTTGACTATCCGACTGACTATTATAGCGAAATATATAAGTTAAGCTACTTCTTATGATAATCACACACAAAACAAAGCTTAAAGAAATAGTCAATATATTACCAATTGCACAACTGGCTGGAACTGATTTACTCCTTGAATGTTCAAAATTTGCAATGCCTAAAGAAATTCAAGGCATAAAGCCAATGAAACATAGTGCAATAACAATATTACAGCAGTCTTGGATATGGGATATTAAAGACACAAAAGATTTGTTACTGGCTTATGTAGAGATATTTTTCGGTGTAAAAGAAAAACAAGAAGAGTGGCTAAAGAAAAGCCCATTAATAGATTTTTATCGGTTCGCTTGGGAAGTTAAAGAACAATCTTTGCGCTATGCTGATGCATTTGCCGAAATAAAAGTCGAGCTTACCGAAGACGAGAAAAAAGCAGGGTTTGGAGACAAAGACGAAAACGGACTTACTAACATGGTATTGTCAATGTCAAACAAAAAAGGGATAAGCATGAAAGATGCTTGGGACTATCCACTTGTTGAGTATATTTATACTTTTCAACACGATGCAAAAGAGAGTAATAGACAAAGGAAATACAACAAAATAATAAGTGAAAAGAAATGAGAGCAGTAATAGATATTGAAACAGGCGGATTTAGTATCACTAAAAATGGAGTATGTGAAATAGCAGCAATTGTAATTGATGAAAATTATAATGAAATTAGTAGTTTTCATAGATACATTAAACCATATCTAAGACCAGATTCAGACGAATTAGTATCTTATAAAGATGATGCAATGGCTGTAAATGGAATAAAAATGAGTGATATTGAAAACGGCGAAGAAGTTGAAAGAGTTGTTTTAGACTTAAATAATTTTCTTATTGAAAATAAAGTTAATACAATCGTTGGCCATAATTCAAATTTATTTGATATTCCAAGAATATTGTATTTATTTAAAAGATTTATTTATGTTGATGCTGTATTGCCAGTAGAAAAATATATTGATACTATTGAATTGGCAAAGAAAAAAATAAATCTTAAAAATTATAATTTGCCGTTTCTTTGTGAATATTTTAAAATTGACAATTCAAATAAACACACGGCAACTGGAGATTGTGAAAGTACTATTGAACTATTAAAAAAACTAGAAACAAAATGACAGCATTCGACAAAATATTCAGTGATTGCGCTAAACAAGTAGGGCTTGCTTGGTTTATAGTTGAAAACAACCCTGATAGAAATATAAAAGCTGCTACACAATATCAATTCCCTTGTATTTGGCGAAATTTCAATGAGCCTACACAGCCGCTTTTTGACAATCATCAACGTTTTGAAAAAGAAATGAGTTTGTATTTTGTTCACGTAGGTTTTGATAAATTAACAAAAGAGAAAATAAATGAAAATTTACATGATTTTCTTTTGAAATTCGTATCATTTAAAGATTTAATGTACAGAAAAGGCATAGAACTATCATTTACAAGTAAACCGTTTCCTAATTGGAAAGTAACAAATTATGACGAGTACGGCATCGTTTTCAATGTTACGGCTAAATATAGCAGTGTATGTCTGACATCATAGAAAAAATAAAGCTAGGGGCAAAAGAGATACTTTCCAAGGAGGGTAAAAAATTTGCAGACAATGTAAAGAAAAATATCCGGAGTGCTGGAATTTCAAAAAGTGGTGCAACGGAAAGAAGTGTTCACGAAGTTGCAACTGAAAACAGTTTGATTGTTTGGGGTCGACAAGACTTTCAGAATATCGAAACTGGTACAAGTCCGCAAGATGCAAAGCGATTAAACTTCACACAATTAAAAGGAAATATCTATGAATGGTCAAAGTTTTTGCCTTTGTCATTTGAGAATAACAAAAAAAGATACTCTTTTGCGTGGAATGTATCGGATAAAATAGTAGAATTTGGTACAAAGTTATATCAAAAAGGTGGTCGAAAAGATATTTATTCAAACGAATTTCAACCACTTTATGACAATATAAGCAAAGAAATTGGCAAAATATTCATTGAACACAAACTATTATGAGAACAATAACACACACAGGCGCAACAACCCCATATAACTACACAATTGAAACATCAAATAATTATTCACTTGTATTCGAGCCAAATACACTTAAAGTAACGCTTGGGAGTGGTTATGCAGCAACGCAAGAGGTTACAATTGCAGCAAATGGCATAACACTTAAACGCAATTGTATTGCTCTGGTATGTACATTTGATTTGTCGGTAATCTTTGAAAGTTATTTTGCCAATAAAAACTATGCCTTGAATTATTCCGCAAACACAGCAGACCCATTTTATAAACTTGCTTTTAATATTGTTATAACTGCTTTAACTGAAACACATAATGTACAATATACTTTGCGCTGGGGTGCTTACCAATTTGACGAGATTAAATCAAATGCTAATTATAGTTTCCCATATTGGGTAGGATTCCCACTTGTTGTTAATTCAGATAAAGAGTATGACCGCTGGTATTATACAAGAAATCAAACAGTAAATACAAATGCATCAATACAAACAGTTGTAATAGATACAAGTACAGCAGTTACAATAACACATGAAGTAACATTATCAAATCAATCAGTTCAAATAATAACATACACACCTAAAACCTGCCCTAATGGGCATTACTTGCAATGGGTTGATTCGCATGGTAGAATTATTCATTATATGTTTTATGCCAATCGAGACAAGCAAAATGCAAGAGAAATAAAATCAGGTGAAACAATACCATACTATCCTAAGTCAATAGACGATTCAGTATATGGATTGGGCAAAGTATTAGAAAAAAGTAAGCAGCGTACTTTCGGATGTTTTCAGTCAGTAGAAGATACCATATATCCAATAGTTGAAAGTATTGTATCAAGTCCTATTGTTAAGTATTGGAAGAACAGCCGTTGGATTGAAGTAAAAATAAAAGATATGACAGTTGAGGGCATGAAACGTGGCTATGTAGATATTGAGTTTACCGTTGAATTACCTAAAGACTTTATACAAAGAAGATGAAAGAGCTATATATTAACAGTAAGCTAGTTGAAATTGATTCAAAGACAAGATTAGATTTGCAGTTCAAGTCTTTTCTATTCAGTGGAATATCAGAGCTTACCGCTCCTCGTTCGTGGACTGTTTCACTCCCTAAGAGTTCAAATAATTTAGCACTTATTGAGGGTGTAAGTTCGGGCGATTCTGCTAGTGAGTTTCCATATAATAATTATGTAGTCGATTATTATTCAAATGGTTATAAAGTAATTAATGAGGGCAAAGGTGTATTGATTAAGATTACAGACCGCATCGAGTTTGTTTTTACTTTCGGAAAGGCGTATGAAGTAATGAAGTTAATGAGCGAAAAGAAATTGACTGAATTAACAGAGGTCTCAACTGATTTTGTTCATTGGAACAGGTCTATGATTAGCAGCGCTGGAAATGGTTTTTATTGGGACAATTGGTATTCTTTTACAAATGAAGATAAAACTTGGGTAACTGCAAACCCTGACTTACCGATGGCTACATTGCATCCCGTTGTATTATTCAGTTATATTGTAACAAAAATACAATCAGAATTTGGTGTTACATTAACAGGTTTAATTAGCGACCCTTTTGCATTACCTTTGTCATTTCCTTTGCGTAAGTTTGACGGAATTAGTACTATTGGTAAAAATATACAATCATCTCTTTATACAGTTGGTCCATTCGGTATTTCATATTCAATTACTTTTAATAATGGATATGTTAATTATTTTAAAAGAAATGATGATTATAGTTATTTTGATAATATATATGATAAGACTGTTAGTGTTAAAATAATTAATTTTTATGCAGTTATAGAAGTAAATAAAACTGTTAAATTAAAAGTTGTAAATAAATTAGGAGAAGAAAGAGATATATATCAAATAGTTGGTGTAGTAACTCCAGGCAATACATCATATTCTTATTCACTTACTAATTA
>JFJP01039972.1_pt1 | contig 21129 bp, 11 predicted proteins | sample 431651 | NCBI WGS metagenome assembly JFJP01 (sample SAMN02602958, study PRJNA72255) | Microbial mat metagenome, whole genome shotgun sequencing project. | biome: fresh water; feature: sink hole; material: water; isolation source: purple microbial (photo- and chemosynthetic) mats found in...
AAAAAAGGAAAATTACAAAAATTTTCCTTTTTTTTAAAATCTTGGTTTAGTAACAAAACCAGAATAAATAGTTAGAATATCAATTCATCAACACATCAAATTATCGAATATCAATAACCATTCTAACGTAAATGTTTCGTCCTTTGTTGAATATATAATCGGTTGTACTTCCACTAATTGACCTGTTTAAATGTTCGTAATATGTTTCATTGAGCAGATTTTGAACACCAGTAGCAAGATTTACAAAACGAAATAGCTTGTAAGAGATATAAAAATCTACGTTTGTAAAAGCTGGAGTTTCTTTTTCGCCGTATTCGATGGATATGCGGTCTTGTTTCAAGGCGTGCCTTATCGAAATTTCGGTTGCTAATTTATCCTCGAAATACCTACCCGAAAGAGAATATCTTATTTCAAAAGGAGCTATTTCGGGCAAAGCCTCGTTGTTTTCGGTGTTTTTTGCATACGTGTAGGCTAAGCCAGCTTGTTGTTGGATTCCGTAAACTAAATATTGTTTCCAGCTTATTTCAAAACCAGTTTTCAAGGCACTTCCTAAATTTTGAAATTGGCGCACGCCCGGGCTGCTGGCTATTCGTTTTATCAAATCTGGATTTTTGACCGAAGTAATGTAATTTTGCATATACGAGGCAAAAACATCGACATTTAAGAAAGTTTTTTCTGATTTTATTTCAAAAATCAAGTCGGCTTGATTGTTTCTTTCGGGTTTTAAATCAGGATTTCCAAGCAATTCGTAAGCATCGCGCCCAACCGAAAAATAATTGATGTATTTTTCGGTCAAACTGCCGCTTCGTTGCGAGCTACCAAGCCATAGTTTTAGTGCATAAAAGCGGTTGAAATTCTTTACAATACCTAAACTAACGTTTGGATTTACTTGTGTGCTAGCTGTATTTTCGTTAATAGCCGTAAATTCAGCGGCAGCGTCTTTGGCTTGCGAGTTATTTACTTCCAACCTTCCCGAAATAACATATTGAAAATTAGGAGTTGAAATATTGGTTTCTACAAAAAATCCTGTTCGCTCAATGCTGCTGTTTTGCCAAATATTATCTACAAATGTGGGCTTGAGTCCTATCAGCATTTCGCGTGTTCGGCTACCTTCGGCGTTTTCTACTCTAACATCAAAACCGGCATAAGTTGTGCTATGCTTTGTAAGCCAAGTAGTTTCGGTTCTGCCACCAAAGGTAAGGGTTTCGGTAGGCGATTTGGCATTCATCGTTCTGGGGTTCAAAAGTTTAAGCGAATTGTCCATCAAATGGTTTACGTGTGTGGTGTAAACCAATGTGTTCCATGTTGTAAGCTTTCTGTTTTTCAAAACCAAAGCGTGCTCGGCACTTAGCATCCAAGTATCGTCGTTGATTAAATCCATGGGCAAGCTCGGAAAATCGGTATCGCGTCCGTAATTGCGGTTAAGCGACAGGCTAACAACTTGGTTTTTAGTTAATTTTGCCGAAACATTGGCACCAAAGCTGGCTCTAAAAAAATCAGCTTGAATTGTTTTGTTGTCGCCATCTTGATAATCATCGCCTTCTGACCACGAGCCAACTAAATTGAAGTCTATTTTTTTTGAATGTAAACCCAAATAGCCTTCGGTTCGGTATATGTTTCCGTTGTTTTCGTAAGTTGTAGATAATCGTTCCGATAATTTAAGTTTTTCGGTAAATATAGGTTTGCCTGTTAAAAAGTTGATGGTAGCACCAAACGAATTTCCGTAGCGCAACGAATAAGGACCTTTCAATATTTGAATATTTTCGATAGCATTGAGCGGTATCTGACTGGTAATAGGATCCATACGGTTTGGACAAGCAGCCGATGCCGAACACGAACCGTTGATTACAATGTTTAGCTGGTCGTATTTGAAACCTCTAAAAACAGGGTCGAAACCATAAGCACCACTTTTTTTGATGCTATTGATTGAAACATCGGAATTTAAAACCGCTCCCGCATCATGGTTGAGCTTGTCTTGGTAATTCAAATCAATTCGTTTGGGCTGATTGTTGTGGTAAGCAATAACCGAAACGGGCTGAAGATTTACCGTATTACTTTCTTTTACAATACTTCCTTCGTTTAACGCTTTTTGCACTTCTTGGTCGGAAAGCACCCATTGTCCGTAGTTAAGATGCGAAAGCGTTAGATTTGTATTGTTCTGATATTCAATTTGAATCTTACCGAAATCGTCCGAAAATCCATTCTGGCTTGCGTACAAGAAGCTGGCACCAATAATAGGTTCGTTAGTTACTTTGTCGATAATTTGTATCGTTTTTTTGTCTTGCGAAATGGCATATTGAATGCTCAAAATCAATAGTCCTAGTAAAAATGTGAATTTAATTAGTTTCATTGCTTGCTTTTTTTTAAGGTTCACTTTAAAATTGTTTGTTCTATTTTTTTCAAATTGGTTAGATTAATTTTTAGCAAAAGTATATTTTTTGGGGGGATATTTTACTCTTTTTATTCTTTTTTTTACATTTTTTAATGTAATTAATTTATAGTATTTTATACAATGTCGTTTAGTTAAAAATAGTTGCGAAGATTAAAAAGAATAGCCTTTTTAATTTAGAGGTTGTTTTAAATTTTGGGTAGTGTAAACAATAATTCAACCAATTACTTAGTGGTTGTTTAAAAATATTAAAGAATAATTTAATTCAACCCATACTAAAAATATAAATAATTGTAAATCAATAGGCTCGACCTGAAGGTCGGGGCTAGTTAAAATAAAATTTAAACAACGTCTTACCAAACAATATTGGCTTTGCTCAAAAATAAAATAGTAGAGGTGCTTAAAAATTTTGAATTTAAGGTTTTTAATCCTACTTTTGACTTTCTTTTATCAATTCTTAATTTTCAGAAATACTCCTTTAGTTTAAATAAGAAATGAAACAATCAAAATTTATTCTTCTCTTTATTGTTAGCTTTGTACTGATAACTAGTAGTTTACAAGCTCAAAAAACATTGCTAAGTATAAAAGGCAAAATACACTGCCAAGGCAAGGGTATAGCGCAAGTAGCTGTTACCGACGGAGTTTCGATTGTAGAAACGGACTCGAAAGGAAATTACAAATTACTTGCTTCGCCTGCAAGCCAATATGTATATTACTCGCTACCTGCAGGTTACGAATCGCCTATTAAAGAAGGCATTCCTGTTTTTTTTGCTCCTATTCAGCCTACAAGCAAAGCGCAAACCATTGATTTTGAGCTTACCAAAGCAAAGCTCTCGCAACAAAAACACACGCTCATTGCTTGGGCAGACCCGCAAGTTCTTGAACTAGAAGAATTTGACTTACTCAACAAAGTGATTGACGACGTAAACGCAACGCTAGCCGCCTTGCCTGCTGATGTTCCAGCTCATGCCATTAGCTTGGGCGACAATGTTTTTGATAGACTTCCTTTTTTAGAAAACTACAAAAAAGCCATTTCTAAGATAAAAATCCCTTTCTATCAAGTAATTGGCAACCACGATATGGATTACAACGAACGCTCAAATGAGTTATCGGACAAAACGTTTACCGCTGCTATGGGACCTTCACACTTTTCCTACAATGTTGGAAATGTGCACTATGTAGTACTCAAAGACGTTTTTTACTACGGATATTCCTACCGCTACATTGGCTATATCGACGAAGCCCAACTTGCTTGGCTTGAACAAGACTTGCAAAAAATTAAACCCAAAAGTACTCTTATTGTATCACTCCATATACCAACTGTTTATGGAGAATCGGAAACTTCTCCCGATTATAACTATTTGATAGCTAGTTCGGTAATGAATCGTTCGGCGTTATTTAAAATTTTAGCTCCTTTCAATACCCACATTTTAGCCGGACACAGCCATACGCAGTGGAATACTGCTATCTCTGAAAACATTTCCGAACACGTACATGCTGCTGCTTGTGCCGCATGGTGGCAAGGCGAACTTTGTACCGACGGAACGCCCAAAGGATACACCGTTTATGAAATTGATGGCGATAAAGTTTCGTGGTATTTCAAAGGTGTTGGATTCGACAAATCGGAGCAATTCAAACTATATCCCATAGGTTCTGACGCACAAAATCCAGATTATTTTATTGCCAACGTCTTTAATTACGACGCCGCTTGGAAAGTAGAATGGTTAGAAAATGGCGAGTTGAAAGGCGAAATGACTCAATATTGGAGCATCGACCCGGCAGCCCAAAATTTATACAAACCCGGAAGCAGCAAAAAATTCTCGTGGCTTAGAGCTGGTTCTACTCATCACCTTTTCAAAGCTAAGCCCGTGAATGCCAACGCTAAAATTTCCGTTCGCGTTACCGACCGCTTCAATAATGTTTACACTAAAGATTTGATTATTAGCAATTAAGGCAACTTCTATAAATTGCTTTTTCTTCGTTGTACTTCAATTTTTAAAGCCTCATTTACACTAGTAAATTGAGGCTTTGAAATTATGTAATTCGTTTAGATTTCGTGAATTTGATGTGTTCTTTTTTTTAATCATTCATATTACAACTACAATTGGATTTTCAAATAATAAACAAAAATTAATTGTATCTATTGTTTTGCTAGGTGCCTAATAAAAAATACAATTTTATAAAGCTATTATTTGGAAAAATGAACAACAATTAGTATCTTGCACTTTATTTTTTTAAAATTGTAGTTAAGTTCGTTTATCAAATCCTTACGCTTCACTAATGGCTCAGCAAGAAATTTTTCTGAATTCAATTTTAAATACGATTCACCGTATTATTTATGTTTTTGATATTGAAAATCAAAGTATTATCTATACTAATCAGAAAATGGAAGAAATACTCGGTCATACGCTTACCGAATTGCAAGCTTCTAAGCTCAATTTTTTTTCTACCTTGTTTCATGATGATGATATTCAAAATGTTAAAAATGAAATAGCCACTATTTTGTTAGAAAACAAAAAAACAAATTACAAGAATGAATATCGACTAAAAACAATAAACAGCACTTACAAATGGTTTGAATTTAATACCACTATTTATAAACAGGATAGCAACAACAAAGTAATTCAGTTACTTATAGATGCCCGAGAAATTGCCGAACAACCCAAGCAAGAAAAAAATCTATCCCAAAACGAATTTAAAGATTTAATCAATCGCTTTCCCAATATTATTTATAAATTTTCAAACAAAAAAGGCGGATTGTTTTGCTCCGAAAGTGTTGTAAGTGTGCTTGGTTTCAGTGCACAAGAAATAAATGACACCCCATTTATTTGGTATAATTCGATTTGCGACCAATACAAAGAAAAGGTATTAAAAGCAGTTTCAGAAATGCAAGTAGGAAAAAGCTCCCTAATTGAATATCAAATAAAAACAAAAAGTGGCAAGATTATTTGGCTCAGTGATTTTTTTATGCGAAAATCAATTCTAGGCGATGAAATAATAATAGAAGGACAAGCCACCGACATAACTTCATATAAGCAAATAGAACAAGAACTCAAAGAAAGCGAACGCAAATTTAGAGAACTTGCCGAAAACTCTACTTCAATAATTTACCGGTATTTGTTGAAACCCGAACCTAAATTTGATTACGTAAGCTCTGCTTCTACAAAAGTAACCGGTTACACTCCCCAAGAGCATTACAACGACCCCTATCTTGGCTACAAAATAATTCATGAAGAGGATAGAAAAATACTAGAAGATGCTAGTTCTCTAGGCAATTCAGAGCCAATTATTTTAAGATGGATTCGTAAAGATGGGCAAATTATTTGGACAGAACAGCAAAATATACTGCTCTACGACAAAAACAATGAATTATACGCTATTGAAGGAACAGCTAGAGATATTACAGAAGCAAAACTTGCTGAAATAGAATTACTTAAAGCCGTAAAAAACTTAGAACTAAGCGAGAAAAAAGCTCGTGCCTTGGTAAAAGCAATACCCGATATGCTTTTTATTATGGATAAAAAAGGGGTTTATCTTGATTATAAAGCAAATAAGAAGGATTTATACTACAAAGAGAAATCAATATTGGGACTCAATGCAAAAGACATAATGCCTAAAGACTTTTACGACACCTTGATTTTAAAAATGGTCGAAACCTTAAATACAGACCGGATAGTTATATTCAATTATCAGCTACCTTCTGAAAATGGAATAAGAGATTATGAAGCTAGGATGGTTAAAAATGGCGAAAATGAAATCTTCTCAATTGTTAGAGACACAACCATTCAAAGACAAAACGAACTCTATTTGCAACAACAAAAAGAGGAATATTCTAGTTTGTATCAAGAATACAAACAGCAAAACGAACAGCTTCGCCAAGCAATAAAAACAATAGAAGAAGCTTCTGAAAAATTCTCTTTTTTGTATGAAAACATGATACAAGGCGTTGTTTATCAGAACGCAAAAGGAGAAATAATTCAGGCAAACAAGGCTGCCCAACAAATTTTGGGATTGAGTTTTGAACAAATGCAAGGAGTCAAATCAATAGATTCGCGTTGGCAGGCTATTCATTTAGATGGTTCTGATTTTCAGGGAGCTACCCACCCTGCTATGGTTTCACTCGAAACCGGAAAAACCGTTTTAGGGGAAATTATGGGCGTATTCAATCCTAAAAATAATGCTTATACTTGGATAAGTATCAATTCTTTTCCTAAATTTAAACCCAATGAATCAGAACCTTACTTAGTTATTGCTACTTTTGAAGACATAACTCAAATTAAAACAACTACCGAAAAACTTATCAAAGCCAAAGAAAAAGCAGAAGAAAGCGATAAATTAAAATCAGCATTTCTGCGCAATATTTCACACGAAATTCGTACACCTATGAACTCGATTACCGGCTTTGCTAAATTGCTAACCAAACCCAATATTACACCCGAAAAACAAATACAATTTTACCAGAATATTTCTAAATCGGTTACTCAACTGCTCAATGTTGTCGAAAATATTATTACAATTTCGTACATCGAAACCAATCAAATGAAAACAGAGGCAATATTATTTTCGCCCGATAAGCTCATTTTGGATTTATACGAAGAGTTTCAACAATTTAAAATTACAATAAACAAGCAACATATTGCTTTGAAATACAGCATCTCCGAAACACAAAAAATTGTGCTTTGCACCGATTACACCAAGTTAAAGCAAATTATCCGAATTTTATTAGACAATGCCTTTAAATTTACAGGTTCAGGTTCGATAGAATTTGGCTACTATTTAATAAGCGAAAATATTTTGTTTTTTGTAAAAGACACCGGAATTGGTATCCCAAAGCAAAAGCAAAAAATTATATTCAAAACTTTTGCTCATGCCGACGAAAATATCCCAAAACTTTTTGGAGGAATAGGGCTTGGACTACCAATTGCAACTGGTTTAATTAAAATGATAGGAGGCAAAATGTACCTTAATTCAGAACCCGAACAAGGAACCGAAATTTCGTTTGAGTTGCCTTTGGATGGCTCTAAAATAGAACAAAATAATATAAAAACCAAGCAAAATACAAAAACACCTTGGTCGGCTAAAACGCTTTTAGTTGCTGAAGACGAGGAGTTTAACTTTTTGTATATCGAAGAGATTTTGAGCGATTCGGGATTAACCCTTTTGCGTGCACAAAACGGCAAAGAAGCCATAGATATATGCAAAAATTCGACCATTGACATTGTGCTTATGGACTTAAAAATGCCAATTATCGATGGTTTTGAAGCTGTAAAGCAAATTAGGGAGTTCGATATGGAAATCCCAATTATAGCCCAAACAGCATTTTCGTTTAAGCGCGAGCTGTGCATTATTTCGGGTTTCACCGATTATATAGCAAAGCCTTTCTCCGACGACCAGTTGTTGAATATCTTAAAGCTTTATATCTGACAACAAGACATTTGTGTGTTTTATGAGAGAATTAATAGCATAGCAAACAAGGAACTTTGAAAACAGAGATTTGAATTTTTTCCGAGAAAATAGCAATTTAACAATTTACGCTATCAATAAATTACTCAATGCTGTTTCTATTTGAGGAAAATCGAAATTGAAGCCCGATTCCATCAATCGTTGTGGCATAACCCATTGGCTTTTAAGTATTAATTCAGGTTCTGTTCCTATAAAAAAGGCACCCAGTTTTATCCCAAATTCAGGAGCCGGCAATCCCAAAGGCATTTGCATTGTTTTACGAAAAGCTTTCATTAACTGGCTGTTTGTAACCGGATTAGCAGTTGCACAATTAAAAACACCATCGAGATTTCTGTTGGTTTGCAGATGTTCGATAATCCGATAAAAATCGTGTATGTGAATCCAGCTAAACATCTGTTTTCCAGAAGCTTGCTTTCCACCTAAACCAAAGCGCACCAAACTAGAAAGGGTAGAAAAAGCTCCTCCGTTTTTGCCCAAAACCACCGAAATTCGCAAAGCAACCTGCCTTGTTTTGCTTGGCTTGACGCTAAAAAAAGCATTTTCCCACTTTTGAACAACTTCCGAAATAAAACTATTGTCGGTTTGGTACTCAGCTTCGGTCATTGCTTTGTCCGTTGAATGCCTGTAAAGACCTATTGCGCTTGCATTTATCCAAAGTTCGGGTGGCGTTTGGCATTTCAAAATAGTTTCGCCAAGCAATTGAGTTGTTTCAATGCGCGACGAAAGTATTCCTTCTTTATTGGCAGGAGTAAAACGGCAATTAATTGATTTTCCGGCTAAATTTATTAGCAATTCGGCATCTTCCAATGCAGCAAGAATTTGCTGTGGTTGATTCCAGTTCACGTGTCCTTTTTGCCGCGAAATAAGAACAACTTCGTAGCCGTCTTTTTTAAATTTATCGAGCAAAAAACTTCCTACAAAGCCTGTGCCTCCTGCTATTACTACTTTTTTTGCTACCATAACTTTTCGTATTTTATAAATTTTTCATTTGCTTTTGTTCTTCATTTGCCAACTAAATCGATTGAACAACAAAATAAATAGACCGTACTTAGGGTTGTGTAAAAAAATAATAGAAAATTTGGGCATTAGCCCACGAGTACTATCCTCTAGTTTTATTTAGTGTTTGAAAGAAAACTACGCAAAATCGGTTCGACCGGCTTGTCCGGTCTGTCCGATGATTTGCTAACAGCCTAACCGACAGAAAACTCTATTTAGTTTCAAAGTTAGGTTTTTCAATTTGTTTTTCCAAAATTATTTTCAATTAAATGCAAAACAACTCTAAAATAGATGCTTGTGTAATGGATTTCCTATTTTATACGTTCCGATAAGCATTAGCCTGAAATTTGTCAAAAAAAAGAGTCTTGTTTTTTTTAATTAAAAGAACTAAACAAAAGTTAATAATTTTGTCGCTGGTAAGATTTTATTACATCTCATCAAATTCGATAAAAAAAATAGCAGATTTTATAGTGTTTTTTAGCTACTATTAAATTAAAAAGCCATAAATAGATTATTAAAAGTGCTTCAAGGAAAATATACACAAAATTAAATACTTTATAATCAATGTATTTACATTTATTTTCTATTTATTTGAAAAATAATTGTAAAAATAATATGCAATGAAATAAATTAAGTTACTTTTGTGCATTATATAATTTTTTAAATATTCAATAATGATCAAAGGAACAGTAAAATTCTTCAATGAAGCTAAAGGATTTGGCTTTATTAGCGAAGAAAACTCAAGAAAAGAACATTTCGTTCACATTTCAGGCTTAATCGATGAAATCCGCGAAGGCGATTACGTAGAATTTGAGCTACAACAAGGTAAAAAAGGATTAAACGCAGTAAATGTGAAGGTTATATAATATAATATTTACTCTTTGCTTTTTTTGTAATCCAAAAGGCTTATCGTAAAACGGTAAGCCTTTTTACTTTAATAAGGACTTTTAAATTGTCTTTCATTGCTTGTTTTTTTTGAATTTAAGCACAAAACATATTTGTAATTTAATCTGCAAAGTGCTTAAAATCAAAAAAAATGGGCAATAAAAGTCTATTTAGAAAGTCCTTTTGTTTTTTAGCTTCTATAAAAATGGTCGCTGTTGTTGTATTGGTCGAGTTTATCCTTGTAATGCTCACCAAATTGATTCCAAATAACAATAAAAACAGCGGTAATCAAAGGTCCTGCTATAAAACCAACTATTCCCATCCAAATCAAACCGCCCATGCTTGCCAAAAATATAATAGCAGGGTGCATTCCGCTTTTGTGCCCATCTAATCTAGGTCGAATGATGTTTTGATTAATAACAATTGCGCCAACTCCAAAGATAAGTAAAATCATGCCGTTGAGTATATTTCCGGTTGCAAGCAAAATAAGCGAAGTAGGAAAAAGTATGGTATTGGCTCCCACAATAGGAATTAGCGACAAAATAACCATTATCAATCCCCAAAAAACAGGCGAAGGAACACCTAAAATGGCAAACAAAAAAGCCCCGTAACTTCCTTCTATCGTGGCTATCATGAATGTGTTAAATACAATAGCATCAGTAACTTGCTTTAGTTTAGTAAACAATTCTTTTTCATCTTTTTCGGTAAGCGGAATTAGATATTGTATTTTTTTGAGCAAACTATCGCCATCAATTAACACATAAAAAAGCAAAAATAGAATAATAAAAAAATGAATTAACAAATTGCTTGCATTGATAAAAGTGGTTTGAATTAATTCAATCAATAATTCGGCAAGTCGTTTCAACGTGTCATTTATAGTGTTCTGAATTTCAGCAATATTTGCATTTCCTAACTTCCCACTCAAAAGAGGATAATTCGACAGCGAATTGTAAATTTCATCTATTTTAAGTTGCATACTAGGTAAGCCTTCTTTTATAAGCGTATAAGCATCAGTAATTTCGCCAGTAAGCATTATTCCTATAACTGTAAAAGGAATTGCTAATATAAAGATTACTAAAAAAATAGTAATCAATGAAGCCAAAATTTTTCTACCTTTGAATTTTTGCTCCATGTATAGATAAGGTTTCCTAAAAAGTATGGCAATTACAATTGTGAGAAAAATATCAGCCAAAAATGGCTCAATTATTTTAAAAAAGGCTATGGAAGTAAAAATAAGTATCAAAAAAAAGAAAATTTCTTGCAAAGATAGTTTCATAAACTGGACTGTAATTTATTATTAATATTATTTTCCGATTAATTAATTTACTAATAGCAAACACTTTAGCTTGTTATTTGCGAGATATTTGGCTTTGTAAAATTAAACTTTTTGTTTTAAATAAACCACTTTTTAATTAAAAAATTATTATCTTGCAGTTATTTTTGTGTATTCATTTTAATTGCTTTTTTTTGTAGTCAATATAAAAAAAAACGAAAATGAATCATTTTTTTAATAAGAATGAAAATTCAATTGATAATTAAATGAACGAAATATTAGCATTTATTTTAGTTAGTTCGCTGGGTATTACTCCTATACTCATTTTATTGGCGCGTGCCATAATGAAAAATTCAATTATTTTTTATCTGGCAAGCTTGTTTATTCTTTTAACGTTAATAATTGCAATTGCCACCTTCGTTTTGGCAAAACTTGGCGATTCTTATCTTTTTGCCGCCGCATCAATTTCTCTATTTTCCATTGGTATTCTTTTTTTCTTACTAATAACAAAAATTAAAACACCACTCGATAAATTAAAACTATTTCTATCTGAATTGAGCAAAGGCAAGATTCATTCGCCCGATTCGCAATTAACTATTTTCACCTATGAATTGAAAATTATACACCTACTAGCCAGACAGTTAAATGCAAATTTAAAGACTTATGTAAAACTAGCAACCGACGTTAGGCTCAAAGAGGTGTTGGAAGAAAGTAATGTACTCGACAAAGAAGACTTGCTTTCAAAGGAATTATTTGAAATCCACAACAATTATCGTGCAGCTATAGAGGAAGATAGCAAGCGAAAAAAAGAAGAAATTATTAAAAATTGGCAAAGCGAAGGTGTTAATAAAATAATAGATACTTTGCGCCATAATAATAAAGATTTATTTGAATTATCATTCGAGGTGCTTAGCGATTTAATCGCATACGTAAAAGCAAATGTGGGTGGTATTTTTATGATAGAACATGATTCGAATGGCGAATTTTTGGAATTAATAGCAGCTTATGCTTACGATAGGCGCAAATTTTTAACCAAAAGAATTGAATTGAAAGAAGGTTTGGTAGGAGCATGCGCAAGAGAGAAAAAAACCATTTTACTTACAAAAGTACCACCAGATTACATGAATATTAGTACAGGCTTAGGTGGTGCCGACCCAAGAGCAATTCTTCTGGTGCCGCTAAAAATTGATGAGCAAATAGTTGGTGTAATGGAGCTTGCTTCATTTAATGGCTTTAAGAAATACGAAGTTACTTTTATCGAAGAAATATCCGAAAATATTTCATCGATGCTATTGAATTTGAAGCGGCAAAAAGAATCAAGTTCTTTATTAGAAAAAGGACGAAAATTAGAAGAAATTATTTCTCAAAAAGAAGAAGAACTTAGTATTCAGTACGAAGAGTTGGTTTCTGCCCAAGACGAACTGATTGAGATTGAAGAGAAATTACAAGAAAAAGTTCAAGAAATTGAACAATTAAAAGAAGAACTTCATTTTTTTAAGAAATAAATTGACTCTAAATAAACTAGATTTTTTGCATTCGTTTGAGCGTTTTCTTTAAATTATAGTTGCGCCAATACCTTGTCAATGAAGTATATTCCATAAATTTGCTTACAATACGAAAACGCATAAAAAAATGGAAAATACGATAAGCCATTATATTAATTATAAAAAAAGCGAGCATTTCGATACTAAACTCGGCAATCCAAAATACAGAAGAACTTTTTTCAATAAACTCAATATCCCAAAGCTCAAAATAATTTACAAAAATAGGACTAACAAAGCTCATAAGAACTATCCAAAACCCAATACTATATGAATGCGAGGTATGAATTGCATTTTCGGGGCAATTGCTCATACATTTCATGCAACTTTCGCAGTTATACGACCAAAACATGCGCGAATCGATTGTTTCAATGGCTTTAACAGGACAATTCTTGCTGCACAAGCCACAATTTGTGCACGAATTGGAAGCATAAAACGTTTTTGCAAGGGCAAATCGACCAGCAAAGTAGTACAAAAAGGCGATAGGCAGAATAGCTAAATCGAAAGGGAATGACCAAAAAGCTTTAAAAACTCGCTTGCCAAAAAAAAGTTTGTTGGCAAATTTTTTAATTATTCTTTCGCATCTATTTACAATCGAAACAATCACCTTGTCGCGTAGCGCAGGGTGTATCGAAATCCAATTTGAAGGCATATCCAAAGGCTGCATTCCTACTATTTTGTAATTTTTTAGCAATAAAATTAAAGCTGCAAAATACTGAGCAGCACCACTTAAACCAGGCAAGAACAGTTTGTGCATTTTCATTCCGGCACGAGTATTAACTATAAAAACATCAGCTTTTTTACCTCTCGGAAAGCGAAAAAGAAAATCGAGCATGATGGGCGGAAAATTAAAACCGTGAGTGGGCGAAAAGAAACCCAGTAAAATAGTATCTTTTGCTGGCAATTCTACTTTAGTTTGCTCGGTTATTGCTTCAATTTCACAAGGGATATTTCTGCTAATCGATTCATTTCTAAACCATTCAGCAGCCATTTTTGCATTTCCAGTTCCCGAAAAATAATATAAAAAAATATGTTCGTAAGCTTTCATTTTATGTTAAATTTAACGTTTCAGTTAATTTTCCTCATCGAAAAAAAATAAATACAAATTGCGAAAAATCTGAAAAAAAGTGCATTTAAAATGTACCACAAAACCGAAATTAGTGCTTTATTGTTTTCGGTTATTTTGATATGTTTTTAAATACTAAATTTAATTTTTTTTGAAAAGCAATTTTCCTTATTTTTAACAAATTTTATTCATTCAAATCGGCTATTTATTTTTAGCTTAATAGTTGATAATGATTGATATATGACGCATAGTTAATTAAAATTGTTAAATATAACTGTTTTAAAATTTTAATTTTACCACAAACAAAGGTCTTAAAATTAAAATTAGCATCAAAAAAGCAGCAATTTACAAAAAAAAAGAATAAAACACAATAATTTTATTCTAAAAAAAGATTTTGAGCCAAATAAATCTTAATTTCAAATTTCTTAAAACATCAAACTTTACAATGACAAAATCTTCTACTATTCAATTTCTGCACAACAATAGGCTTGTAGAAATTGATTTTTCAAAAGAAACTGAGCACACTCCTACGACCACCGTTTTGCAATATTTGCGAAAAAGCCACGAACACAAAGGAACAAAAGAGGGCTGTGCCGAGGGCGATTGTGGGGCATGTACCGTAAATATAGCGGAAATTAGCAACAACGAACTGAAATACAGTGCTGTAAATTCGTGTTTATTGTTTTTGCCTACTTTGCACGCAAAACAATTAATTACAATCGAAAATTTAGGGACTTCTAATGATTTGCATGATATACAAAAAGCTATGCTTCAGACAGATGCAAGCCAGTGTGGATATTGTACACCCGGTTTTGCTATGTCGATGCTTCCGTTATTTAAGCAAAAAAGCATACCTAAAAAAGAAGAAATCCAACTCGCTTTAGCCGGAAATTTGTGTAGATGCACTGGCTATCGCCCTATTTTGGAAGCTGCAATGCAAATAGCCGGAAAAAATAGCCCAGATAAATTTACTGAAAATGAACAACTTGTAATTCAAGAATTGAATAAAATTCACGAACAAACAAATTTGATTGAAATACAAAATAATTCTACGGTATATTTTATTCCACAAAATTTAAACGAAGCATTGCGTCTTAGAAATGAAAAGCCAAATGCAATTTTGATAAGCGGTTCGAGCGATATTGCCCTAAAAGTTACAAAAAAATACGAACATTTGAACGAAATTATAGATTTAAGCCACCTAAACGAGCTTAATTTTATAGAAAAAACAAAAAAAACAGTTTTAATTGGCTCTGGGACAACATTGGAGAATATAAAAGACCAACTTTCGGATATTTTTCCTGCTTTAGGAGAGATGTTGACGGTTTTTGGGTCGCGACAGATACGTAATGTGGCAACTTTGGGAGGTAATATTGGTTCTGCTTCTCCTATTGGCGATAGTTTGCCCATATTAATGGCTTATAATGCAATAGTACATTTGCAATCTGCTGAAGGCAAAAGGCAAATTGCTATACGTGAGTTTATTACAGATTATAGAAAAACACAAATAGCAACTAATGAGCTTATTGTAACAATAGAAATACCTGTTACCGAAAAAAAGAAAATAATAAAATACTATAAAATTTCTAAACGGAAAGACTTGGATATTTCTACTGTAAGTGCAGCTTTTGAATTAGAGTTAGACAAAGCCTCAAACGTATTGGTTTTCAATGCTTTTTATGGCGGAATGGCTCACAAAACAAGTCATGCCTCGAATGTAGAACAATTTTTGGTAGGCAAAAAATGGAATGAAGAGCATATAAACTTAGCCAAAGCACTTGTAAAAGAGGATTTTAAACCTATTTCCGATGCACGTTCGGGAGCAGAAGCACGTTTGCTGATGGCTGAAAATTTGCTATTCAAATTTTATTTAGAAACCATCAATTAAAACCAAATTTTTCACCTCAGATAATAGAAAATATGGAAAAAATATTTCATGAAAGTGCAGCTTATCATATTACTGGTGAAGCTATTTACTTAGATGATATACCTCAAGCTAATGTTCTTATCGGACATTTAGTAGGAAGTAAAGTGGCAAAAGGAAAAATTATTTCAACCAATATAGAACAAGCCCTTAAAGTAAAAGGAATTCATGCCATTTTGTCGCACAAAGACATTTTGGGTATCAATAATTTGGGTCCCATTGTGCACGACGAGGAGGCACTTGCTGTTAGCGAAGTGCGTTTTGTAGGGCAAGCTATTTTTTTAATAGCTGCCGAAACAAAACAACAAGCTATTGATGCCGAACGACTTATAGAAATTGTAATAGAAGAACAAAAGCCTGTATTTACTCTTTTTGAGGCAATGAGTGCCGATACAAAAGTGCAACCGACTCGAACAATGAAAACGGGCGAAGCTGAAACTTTTTTACCTTTAGCTGAACATAAATTTTCAGGAAATATAGAGATCGGCGGACAAGAACATTGGTATTTGGAAACGCAAGCAAGCCTTTGTATCCCGGGCGAAGGTAACGAGATGAAAATTATTTCGTCCACACAAAACCCCACTGAGGTTCAAATGATTGTAGCCGAAAACTTGGGCGTAAGTATTCATGAGGTGGAAGTAGAAACTCGCCGATTGGGCGGTGGATTTGGTGGCAAAGAAACCAATGCGCACCACGTAGCAACTTGGGCTGCCATATTGGCAAAACATTGCAAGCAACCTGTGAAAATAAAGCTTACACGCGATGAAGACCAAAAAATAACAGGAAAAAGACACCCTTATTTTATCGAATACCAAGTTGGTTTTACGCAACAAGGTATTATCCAAGCTATTGAAATGGATATTCATTCCAATGCCGGTTCTGCTAGAGATTTGTCCATGTCTATTTTGGAACGCTCAATGCTTCATGCTGAAAATGCTTATTTTGTTGAAAATATGACAATTAGAGCAACTGCTTGGAAAACAAATTTGCCCTCCAATACTGCTTTTAGAGGTTTTGGTGCACCACAATCGATGGCGGCAATGGAAAATATTATCGACGAAATTGCCAGATTTCTTTCTGTTGATGCGGCAGAAATTAGATACAAAAATTTTTATGGCATTGAAAAGCGAAACAAAACGCCTTATGGTCAGTTAGTTATCAACAATAGGCTTTTTTCGATTTGGGACGAATTGATACAAACATCTGATTATTACAAACGTAGAAAAGAAATTCAACAATTTAACGCAGTCAATACTTATTTAAAAAAAGGGCTGGCAATAACTCCGGTTAAGTTCGGTATTTCGTTTACAACCAGCTTTTTAAATCAAGCAGGAGCTTTGGTAAATATTTATACCGATGGCACTATTTTGGTAAACCACGGAGGCGTAGAAATGGGACAGGGTTTGTTTACTAAAATGCAGCAAATTGCAGCTTTGGAGTTGGGAGTTAGTTTGGATAAGATAAAAGTAAATGCTACGAATACATCAAAAGTTCCAAATACCTCACCCACAGCGGCTTCATCGGGTTCTGATTTGAATGGTGCAGCCGTAAAAGAAGCTATTTTGAAATTGAAAGAGAGAATTCAAGCGGTGGTGGCAAACTATTTTTCAGAAAAAAATCAAGGAAAACAGAAGTCCGAAATTAAAGATATTATTTTTAGAAATAATTTGGTATTTGACTGGCGAAATCCAGAGCGTGAAATTTCATTTGCCGAAGCCGCTTCTATCGCGCGAATAAAGCAAGTAAGTTTAAGTGCCACAGGATTTTACAAAACACCTGATATTAATTACAACCGCGAAACAGAAACAGGAAATGCTTTTCATTATTTTGCTTTTGGAATGGCTGTTTCTGAAGTGTCGATTGATATTTTAACGGGCGAATGTGTTATAGAACGTAGTGATATTCTGCATGATGTAGGTGAAAGTATAAATCCCAACATCGACATTGGGCAAATAGAAGGAGCTTTTGTGCAAGGTTTGGGCTGGGTTACGAGCGAAGAAATGAAATACAGTGCAAAAGGTGAGTTACTGAACTATTCACCAGATACTTACAAAATACCAGGTATTCGCAATATTCCTAAGGATTTCAGAGTAAGTTTGTTACAAAATGCACCCAATTTCAATGCCATAAGACGAAGCAAAGCGGTAGGTGAACCGCCTTTTATGCTTGCGCTTTCGGTTTGGTTTGCTATAAAAGATGCGCTTTTAGCTACTTCGGCAGAAAAAAAACAGATAAATCTGAAAATTCCTGCTACAAATGAAGCTATTTTGCTTACTTTGAACGCACTAAATAAGTAAAAATATGAGCATAAACAATATAATAGCCTATTTTAATGATTGTTACCAATCGGATAACAGAGATTTGAGTATCGACAATTTTTTTAGCCCTAAGGTCGAGAAACGAATAATGATGAGCGGCAGAGAGGAGTTGGTAGATGGTTATTATCCGCAATTGCCTGTAAACCATGTAAAAGCAGAAGAAATTGTAAAGGATTTGGCTTTGTATTACAAGGAGAAAGAGCTATTGTATTGTACCGTTTTTATTATTGGAAAAAAAAAGGGAGGGCGTGGGAAAAATAAAACCGTTTGTTCGCCTTTATTCTTTTTTCCGGCAGAAATTATTCAAGAAGAGGGTAACTTTTTTGTTAAAATAGAGATAGAAAAAAGGCGTATTAATTATTCATTGCTCAAAACCATTCGCGACGAAGAAGAAGTAAGCGGTTTGTATGAGAATTTGCATAAAGAATTGCCAACCAACGAAATAGATTTCAAAGAAATTGGCTTAATCAAGCGAGTTTTAGAAAAATATTTTCCTGAATTAAACACAAATCAAATTTTGTTATATCCAAATTTATTCGACGAAGATAAAATTAAAGAATTGATAAGCGATGAGAAAATTGAACAACTATCTCATTATTATATCATTCCGGCTAGCGGTTTAGGTTTAGTAACTAAATCGGAAAATACGCTTGGTATTTTGAACGAGTTGAGTGAAATAAGCCGCAGCCCTGAATTTTCGGAGCCTTTGCGTTTGCTTTTTGGTGAGCATCAAATTATAAATGAGCCTCAACAAGTTGCTATTGGCAGAGTGCCAACTATTTTGAGCTTGGCACAGCAGAAAATGATTTTAGCGGCTTCTACTTATCCTTTCAATTTGATTGTGGGACCGCCCGGAACAGGGAAATCTTACACTATTTCGGCGCTTGCTATTGAGCATTTGAGCAAAGGAAAATCGGTGCTAATTGCCTCACGCACAGACCAAGCCGTAGATGTAATTGCCAATAAAATAGAGAATCAGCTCGAAATAAAAGATGTAATTGTTCGTGGCGGGCGAAGTACTTATTTGCGCGATTTGCAAAAACATTTGAAGAATTTATTAAGTGGCATAAACACGTACAGTAATTTGGATTACAAGGCTTTATCGAAACTTAATTCGGATTTATCTAAATTAGAAATTCGATTGAAAAAACTAGAAAAGCATTTTGAAAAACGCGTAATTCAAGAAAACAAACGAGGCGAATACATTGCTGGCAACGAATTTACAAGCAACTTTTTTAAGAAAATAAAAAAGTCTATTATACTATTTACCAATAAATTACAAACTCCTCATTGGGAATTGATAGCCGAAATAGAAAATGAATTAGAAAAACTAATTACTTTGACTGTGGCACAAGTTCGGGGTAATTATGGCGCAAAAATAAACGAAACCCTTAAAAAACACCGAAAAGAGCTAACCAATTTTGACCAAGCTGTGCGAGTAAAAACGGGTTCGATAAAAGAAGAATATTTTGACAAAACAAATTTTGAGGTAATTTTGAGTACTTTTCCCGTTTGGCTTGTTAAAATTACAGATATTTATAGAATTTTGCCACTCAAGAAGGAACTTTTCGACCTTGCAATTATCGACGAGGCTACTCAATGCGATATTGCTTCGATTATACCAATTATGCAACGTGCTAAAAAAGTGGTAATTGCGGGCGACCCAAACCAATTGCGGCATGTTTCTTTCCTTTCGCGCGAACGCCAAATGATTATGCAAAAGGCTCATAATCTTGAAAATATGCCAACTGAAATGCTCAATTTTAGAGATAAAAGCATTCTCGACCTTGTGAGCGACAAAATAGCCAATCAAAACCAAGTTACTTTTTTGAACGAACATTACAGAAGTTTGCCGGATATTATTCGTTTTAGCAATGCAAAATTTTACAGCAATGCCATTAGTATTATGACCGAAAAACCCGATATTCCTGCAAATGAAGGCATTTATTTGGAAAAAACAGACGGAGTTAGAACCGAACAAGGTTATAATGTAGAAGAAGCGGACAAAATACTAACCGCAGTGAAGCAAATAATTGAAAATCAAGCGAATTTAGATAAAAAATATTGCAATTCGTTGGGCATTATTTCGCCTTTGAGGGCGCAAACCGATTACATTATTTCGCGCATAAACAAGGAATTGACCATCGACCAAATTCAGCGGCACGAATTGTTGATTGGCACAGCTTACGCGTTTCAGGGCGAAGAGCGTGATTTTATTTTCCTGTCGTTTGCTATTGATGACGCTTCGCACGCTGCTGCTTTTCATCATTTAGACAAGCCCGACGTTTTTAATGTGGCAATTACTAGGGCACGCACCAAACAATTTATTTTTTACTCGGTGTCGCCCAGCAAGTTAAAGCCCGAATCGCTTTTGCGCCAATACATCGAAAGTTTTGATAAAAATTCCAATTCAAAACAAAAACAAAACACTGAAAAGGATAAATTTTTGAAAGAAGTTAGCGATGCTTTTGCACAAAAAGGCTATAAAACCTGGGAAGCTTACAAAATAGCCGGACAAATTATTGATTTGATTGTGCAAAAAGATGAAAAATCCATTGCTATTGATTTGATTGGGTATCCTGGCAAATTTGTTGATGCTTTTAGCATCGAACGCTACAAAATGTTGCGCCGAGCGGGAATTGTTTCTATTACACTACCTTATACTTATTGGTTTGCCGACAAAGAAAAAACCTTGCAGGCTGTTGAAAGTCTAATGTTTAAGTAATGTAAACGATTTCGGAAAACATGGAAAAGGAGAAAAAGCGAAGACCGATTGGAGTGGTCTGACCAATTAACTGGCAGTATGGCATATTGATACAAGTGGCTTCCAAGTCATCGTAAAAGAAAAGCGAACCGCCGTTGGGTTGGGATTCGCTTTTGCTTTTTTTTAACTTTATATTAATTTACGATTTTTTTTTGAGGATTAGACATTAAATTATGAATTTGAATTGTTTAAGTCCCCATTCGTAAATGCTATAAAGTCATCATCGTCGGATTGTTCCGAACTGTTAGAAGAATAAGTACGCTAATACCTGAGTGCATATTCATTTGTATCCATTGCTAGGTGCAATTTGGGCAATGCAAACATCAATTTTTGGCATGGCAAACTTAAAAAAAGGCATGGCAATTCATAGTTAGCCTTTGCAAAACTAAATTAAGCTCGTGCAAGTCCTCTTTTTTTGTATGGCAATCTAAAAAAATTGTATGGCAGACAAGAAAAATTGTATGGCACGCTCAAAAACTTTTATGGCAAGGTGAAAAACTTTTATGGCAC
>JFJP01024034.1_pt1 | contig 21126 bp, 20 predicted proteins | sample 431651 | NCBI WGS metagenome assembly JFJP01 (sample SAMN02602958, study PRJNA72255) | Microbial mat metagenome, whole genome shotgun sequencing project. | biome: fresh water; feature: sink hole; material: water; isolation source: purple microbial (photo- and chemosynthetic) mats found in...
AAAGTAATGTCATTCATAAACAACCTAGCCTACGAGGCGAGTGCGGGGAGCGGGAAGACTTTTATGCTTGTAGTGCGGTATTTGAGTTTGCTTTTTAAAGGGGCTGAGCCTTCTAAAATTTTGGCGTTGACTTTTACCAACAAGGCGGCGCATGAGATGCAGGAGCGAATTGTTTTGACTCTTGAAGAGCTTGAGAGTCGTGGCGAGTTGGATGAAATAATCCATGTGACAGGCTTTTCAAAAGAGTTTTTGCTTGAGAATCGTAAAAGAATTTTAGATGCATTTTTAAACGCAAATACTAAAATCATGACCATAGATAAGTTCTTTTCTCAGATTTTACGAAAGTTTTCGCTTTATGCTTCTTTGATGCCCGACTTTACGACTATGAGTTCGCAGCATGAGTTGAAGCTTCTCTCTCGGTTTTTAAAAGAGGTGAGTGTGGCAGGGAAAAAAGAGACGCTTATTACGCTCTCATTGCAGTCAAAAAAGAGACTTGGCGATATTTTTGCTCTGCTTGATGAGTTTTACACAAAACAAAAAGAGTTAGCACATATAAAGTTTTCAAGCCAAGAGTATTGGCAGTTTGAACTTGAGGCTATGGATAGTTTGGAGGCGTTGAAAAATCTTGTAGAAAATTGTAAAGATGCTTCCCCAACACTTTTAAAGGCAGTGGTGGCAGAAGATTTTGACACATTGAAAGAAAAGAGCTGGATTTCTCAGGAAACATTGAATTACTGGGTTTTTAAAAAGTGCTATGTTCCTGAGATGGATATTCATCTACACAAAATTCAAGAGGCAGTGAAAAACCAAAATCGTGCCAAAGAGCAGAACTTTTTTTATGCTCTGAGCGAACTCGTAGGTATTTATGTAAAAGCTAAAAAAGCACTTTACACCGATGATGGCGAGCTTAGTTTTAACGATGTAACCGTTTTAGTGTATTACCTTTTAAAAGAGCGGGTTGAGAGCGAATTTTTGTATTTTCGGCTTGACGCACAGATAGAACATATGCTGCTTGATGAGTTCCAAGACACAAGCATTTTGCAGTATGAGATTTTAAAACCGCTTATTGAAGAGATAGTTTCAGGTGAGGGAGTTTTTAGCGAGGGAAGTTTTTTCTTTGTCGGCGATGTGAAGCAGTCTATTTACAGGTTTCGTGGCGGAGTGAGCGCTCTTTTTGGTGCGGTGGCAAAAGAGTGTAATACGCAAGTTGAGCCGCTGCTTACAAATTATCGCTCACAAAAAGCGGTGATTGATTTTGTCAATGCGACCTTTCTGCACAAAATACCAAATTACGCGTCCCAAAAAGTACGTCCCGAGGCACAAGGCGGTTATGTCGAGGTGATAGAAAATGACGCTCCTTTGGAGGAGTCTATCATCCAAGTGAAAAGAGTTCTCTCTCATGGCGCAAACATCAATGAAATAGCCATTTTATGTGCTACAAACAGCGACGGCGAAGCACTAAAAGAAGCGCTTGGGGCGGAGGGTATTGAGGTTGTAACGGAGACGACGACAAAACTTATAAACCAAAAAAGCGTCAAAGCGATGTTGGAATATTTGAAGTATTTGTATTTTGCAGAAGAGATTTATAAACACAACTTTTTTGCACTCATAAACCAAGAAGTGCGCGCCATAAAAAAAGTCGATTTTTCGCGCGTAAAACTTTTAGATGTCGTGCAAAAGGCTATAAAAGAGTACGGACTTTTTAGCGGCGATTTTCACCTCATACGATTTTTAAGTGTTGTGGCACAGCAGAGTGATATCGAGGCGCTTTTGTTTGAGTATGAAAGGCTCGATATTTCGGCCGCCGCATCGGATTTAAGTGGTGTGCGAGTGCTCACTGTTCATAAATCAAAAGGTTTGGAGTTCGAGCATGTCATCGTGATGGACAGACTTAAACGTGCACCTGCTGCACGAGATGCAATCATTTACGAATACGACAATATTACGTTGCAAAATGTCTACCTGCGAACGAAAGGTCGAGAGGATTTGGATGATGCGTACGCAAATGCCCTCATGAAAGAAAAAGCACTCGCAAAAGAAGATAATTTAAACGCGCTCTATGTTGCCTTTACCAGAGCCAGAGAAAATTTGTTTGTTATCGTAAAGTCAAAAGATTCGGCATTTGAGCTTTTGGAGTTGGTTTGTGGAAATAGCGGAACACTTGTCGGAAGTGTGGCTTCAGCCTCACCAAAAGTGAAAGGTGCGACTGAAGTCGCACATCCGAAAGAGCTGCATTACAAAAGCCATTACTACGGAACGCAAAGCGATATTTTAGCCCTTGAAGAGACAAAAGAAGAAGATTTAAAAGCTATAAATTTTGGTCTTGCCATGCACTATATGTTGGAGATGTTGGGCGAATTTAAAGTCCAAAACATTCCACATGCCAAGCACTTAATGCTTAACAAATACGGCTTTATTTTAGAAGATGCAGAAATAGAGGAGATTCAAAAGAGGGTCTTGCTGCTTCTTGGTTCTTCTCATTTCATGCGACTCTCTCATGGGGAATGTTACAGAGAAAAAGCGATACGCTATAAAAACAATTTGCGTTACATTGACCTTTTGGTGAAGAGCTCCTCACCCCAAAAAGGGGCACTTTCTCCCCTTGCAAAGGAGACATGGAATGTGATTGACTATAAAAGTTCTATGGCGTATTCGAAGCATCATGAAGCCCAAGTAAAATTTTATGTCAAAGCTATTAAAGAGATTACCGACGATGAGGTTCATGGCTATATTTGCTACTTGCTTGAAGATGGCATCAAAATAGTAGAGGTTTGATATTTTCATGATGGTATCTTTTTTAGAAGGTTTTGTTTTGGGGCTTGGTGCCGCGGTTCCTTTGGGTCCTATCAATATTCTTATCATAAACGAGGCGATAACAAGATATAAAAATGGGGTTGCACTCGGGTTTGGTGCCATGAGTGCGGATGTAACATATCTCATTCTCATCCTTTTTAGCGTCATGACCTATTTAAATCAGCCGATTATTTTGAATTTATTATCTGTTTTTGGCGGATTGTTTTTGGTTTATCTAGCCTACACAATTTTCAAAAAGAGAGATGTAAAGATAGATATTTCCATGCATGAGAGAGAAAAGAGTACTCTTTTGAGATTGTATCTCAAAGGGTTTTTACTGACATTTGTCAATCCTTATACGATTGCTTTTTGGCTCAGTGTCTCCGGTTATGTAGCAGCCAAAGACTTAAATGCCTCTTTTGTGATGCTCGGACTTCTCGGTGCAATCCTTGGGTGGATAACCATGATGCCATACTTTGTACATAAAAATAAGGACAAAATAACTCAAAAAATCTCCTATGCCATATCGCTTATTTCCTCCCTTATTTTATTGGGGTTTGGTATCATGATGTTTATAAATCTTCTTGTATTAATGTCCAAAAACGCCGCATATTAAAATCTTAAATAAACCTAAATTTAAGTAAATTATAAGTTTAACTAGCTATACTTTCGCCACTCAAGCAAGCAGTTTAACTGTATTGTTATATCTCAACATAAAGGTTCAAGAATGAAATTTACAAAAATTGCAACTTCTGAACAAATAGATCAAAAATGGGTTTTGATTGACGCTGAGGGTAAAACATTTGGTCGTATGATCACAGAAGTAGCTACAATACTTCGTGGTAAAAACAAAGTGTGTTACACTCCAAACATTGACTGTGGTGACTTCGTCGTTATCGTAAATGCTTCTAAAGCAAAGTTTAATGGAATTGGCAAGAATGCCAATAAAGAGTATTTTTCTTATTCTGGATATTTTGGAAGCACTAAGAGCACTAAAATGACAGAACTTTTAGAAAAAAATCCTGAAAAACTTTATAAACTCGCTGTTCGCGGTATGCTTCCTAAAACAAAGCTTGGCGCTAAAATGATTAAAAAATTAAAAATTTATGCAAGTGCTGAACATCCTCACACTGCACAACTTGCTAAGTAAGGATTGACATATGGCAAAGAAAATATATGCAACAGGTCGTCGTAAAGCTTCAATAGCAAAAGTATGGTTGACTCCAGGGTCTGGAAATATCACTATCAATGACCTTTCATTAGATGCATGGTTAGGTGGACTTGAGGCGAAAAAACTTCGTGTAAAACAACCTCTTGTGCTCTCTAAGCAAGATACTTCCGTTGATATCGTTGCTACAACTATGGGTGGTGGTTTTGGTGGTCAAGCAGATGCACTTCGTCATGGTATCTCTCGTGCGCTCGTAAAATTTAACCCAGATGTAAAAGCAATCCTCAAACCAGAGGGGATGATGACTCGTGACTCACGTATCGTTGAACGTAAGAAGCCAGGTAAGAAAAAAGCTCGTCGTTCTCGCCAATTCTCTAAGCGTTAATCTTCTTTATATTTGCCGATGCCTTCATGGCATCGGTTCTGCTTATCAAAAATCTTTAAACTTTTTCTTATATAATTGGTGTTGCGCACTCAAACAAACATAAAGGCATTTTAATGAAAAAAATCTTAACTTTTTTAGCAATCATCGCTGTTGCAGCCCTTTGGCTTCCTGTTTTTGGAAATAAACTTGCAGAAGATGAGATTAAAAATAAAGTGGACGTTTTAGTCTCTTATGGAGTTGAAGTCTCAAGTAGTGTAGGGGAGTCAAATTATTTTAGGACAAAAAAGCATTATGAATTTTTCGTTAAAGATAGAGAGAAATTTATAAAATATCTTAGCCAGTTTACAGATGTTGAGCTTCCTGCTTACATCTATACAGCTCTTGATGGCTTACTTATAGGAGTAGATATCTCTTATAGTAATTTCCCCATAAGTGATGGTATTTCTCTTGATGTATATCCGCTCTCTTTATCTGAAAAAGTAGTAACCGACATGACAAAAAGTGATAAAGATTTTTACATTTATGTAAAAAATCTGCTCCAAGATAAAGCTATTTTACTCCATCTGAGTTATGATATTGTCAATAACCACTTTGAGGGCTATATCAAAGATATTAAAGAGGAGCATCTCTTTAAAGACAAGTCCAAAATTGTTTTACAACTCTCAAACGCTTCGTATGAGGGGAGTGGTGTTTTGTTTGCGCCTGAGAGTTTTGCCTCTGAGGTTGAGTACCTGGAGCTCAAAATAATCGACAATAGTGAGGAGTTAAGCATTAAAGTTCAAGAGTTTGTGAGTGACTCAACTTTTACATCGCAAAATACCTATGCTTCAGAAGTAAAATTAAATAATATTGTGTTGGATATCAAAAGCCTAGGGGAGACAACGACTGCAAAGGCAAGTGATTTGTATGTAAGTGTCTCCTCGGATATGCTAGCTGATAAAGGGGAGTTCGTAGTGAAAAGTTCACTCGATACACTTGATGTCAAAGCAAAATCTTCGACATTTCAAGCGAGCGATTTTCATTATGATATCACTTTGAGCAATATCGATAAAATTGCCCTTGAGAAGCTACAAAAATTACTCTCTCAAGCCAAAGTTTCTCCATCGCTTGATTTGGAGGATGCAATTGAGCAAAGTGGTATTGATGTCATCTCAAAAGGGTTTAGGTTATCTTTAACAGAGTTTTCTGTGGGAGAACTCACTCCGCATGATGCTCAAATGATGGAGGGTTTTAGCTTTCAAGCGACAATGGATTTTAAAGAAGACCCTAATGTGGCACTCAAGATGCAAATATCCCCGATATTACTCATCCAAAATATGGATATGGATGCGAAGCTAAAGCTCTCTAAAGATTTTTTTGCGTTTTTAAATCAGCGAGCTTCTACAAATACTTTGATAAATACGTATGCAAAAGAAGAGCGGGATGACTTGGTTTTTAACATAAAGTTTAAGCAAGGAGAGCTCACTATTAATGATAAAAAGCTCTAATAACTAGGGTATAATCGCTCTTAAAAAGAGTGGTTGTTATTTATGCGGATAGTCTTATTTTTACTTTTATCTTTAACTTTATATGCCTCTACACTGCATCTTGCAACTTCGGCAAATCCCTCTAGACTCAACCCTTTGCTTGCGACGGACTCAAGTTCTTCTGAAATAGCAGGGTTTTTATTTAATGGTCTTGTTAAATATGATAAAGATTCCTCCACCATAATTGGTGACCTTGCGAGTGAATTTACTTATGAAAATAACGCAACATTAATCTTCAAACTTAAAAAAAATATTTTATGGCATGATGGTGCAAAATTTACCGCAAAAGATATCCTCTTTACCTATAAAACACTTCTCTCGCCAAAAATCTCATCTCCCTACAGTGCAGATTTTAGATTTGTAAAAAGTGTTGAAGCGTTAGATGATTATACGGTGAAAGTAACCTACAAAAAACCCTATTTTAAGGCTCTTGAGACATGGATGATGGGGATACTTCCAGAGCATATTCTGAAGTCTGATGAGAACCTCATGAACTCCACTTTCAACACAAATCCTATCGGAACAGGTCCTTATCAACTAGAGCGGCTGGAACACTCTAAAAATATTTTACTTCGGGCAAATGAGCACTATTTTGAGGGACGTCCAAAAATTGATAAAATCTCTTTTCATGTTATAGCAGACTCCATGACGCGATTTTTAATGCTCAAATCTCAAGGTTTGGATGTGGGAAGTATTGAACCTATGCAACTTGAGAGACAGCTAAAGAGAGATTTTTTTCAAAAATTTGATGTTCATGAAGAGATCAGCCATTCGTACACCTATTTAGGTTTTAACCTTCGGCTTGAAAAGTTTAAAAATCCAAAAATTAGGAAAGCTTTATCTTTGGCAATTGATAGACAAGAGCTTGTAAAAATTTTATTTTTTAAACATGCAGAGGTTTGCACAGGTCCATTTTTACCAAAATCAAAGGCTTTTAACCCTGATGTCAAAGCACCCACCCAAAATATTGCAGAGGCAAAAAGGCTCTTAAAGGAGGCGGGATATGATGCAAACAATCCTTTTACTTTTGAAATAGCAACCTCTAATACCAGTTCCATGAGACCTTATGCCGCACAGATATTGCAGCATCAGCTTAAAAAAGCGGGAGTCGTTGTAACTTTGCGCGTGATGGAGTGGCAAGCTTTTTTAAATATGGTGGTTTTTCCCAATGCATTTGATACAGTATTGCTTGGCTGGGGCTTATCTGTAACACCTGACCCTTATATGTTTTGGCATACAGATAACGACAAGCAAGGTGGATTTAACCTTATTGGCTATAACAATCCTAAAATAGACAAGATGATAGAAGAGTCGCAAAGTATCATTGATGCAGACAAACTCTCTCTCATGTGGAAGGAGATGTTTCAAATCATTGTGGAGGATAATCCTTATCTGTTTTTGTATATTCCAACTTCTATGACTGCAGTGGATAAAAAGATAAAAAATATCCAACCAAGCCCTAGCGGCATTTGGCACAACTATATACGATGGGAAAAATTGGAAAAAACGGAGATGCAATGATAATACTTTTTGATTTAGATGGAACGCTTATAGACTCGACTGATGCGATTTTAGAGAGCTTTCATCATACGTTTGATTTTTACAAGGTTGCACATCCAAGTGATGAGGGGATTAAAAAACTGATTGGATATCCACTCGATATTATGTTTATTGATTTTGGAGTTGCCAAAGAGAAAGTTTGGGAATATGTTGCGACATATAAAGAGCATTACCGTAAAATCTCCATACCAAAAACATACCTTATCGCATCTGCAAAAGAGGCTATTATCAAAGCAAGTCAATTTGCAACACTTGGGATTGTAACGACAAAAACGGGTATGTATTCGAGGATGCTGATGGAGCATTTTGGTTTAATGGAATATTTTGAAGTTCTTGTAGGACATGAAGATGTTCAAAATCCAAAACCACACCCTGAGCCAATTTTAAAAGCATTAAAAAACTTAGATGTGCAAGGGAGAGAAGTTTGGATGATTGGCGACACAAAACTTGACATGATTGCTGCGCAAAGCGCAGGTGTTTCATGTATGGGTGTTCTTAGTGGATATGATCCACGAGAAGTTATAGAACTTTATACAAATCATATTTTTCAAAATGTTCTTGAAGCTGTTGTGTATCTTCAAGATAGGAATATATCACACAGGTAAACTTAGTAAAGAAGTTGATATCAACAATTCAAGCTATTTTTAAGAGCAACTTGCCTAGAATACATCAGATTAGGATCGAAATTAGTCACTAAAAATTGAAGGAGAATTTATGCTAGAAATTAGATGGCATAGTCGTGCTGGACAAGGTGCCGTAACAGGTGCTAAAGGTTTGGCGGATGTTATTTCTACAACAGGCAAGCATGTCCAGGCATTCGCATTTTATGGGTCTGCAAAGCGTGGAGCTGCTATGACTGCATACAATCGCGTAGCCGACAAAATGATTATGAATCATGAAAAATATATGGAGCCAGATTTTGTTTTTGTTATAGATCCCGCTTTAGTATATACAAGTGATGTAACTATTAACGCTAAAGCAGATACAAAATATATTATAACTACCCATTTAACAAAGGAAGAGCTTGTAAAGTCTCAACCAAAACTTGAAGGCAAAGAAGTTCATACTGTTGATTGTATTAAAATTGCTCAAGAAACTATTGGTCGCCCAATTCCAAATACACCGATGCTTGGTGCATTTATGAAAATTTCTGGAATGTATGATATTGAGTTTTTTAAAGAGAGTATGGTGAGAATTCTTGGGAAATTACCTCAAAAGATTATCGATGCAAATATGATAGCGATTCAACGCGCATACGACGAAGTAAAATAAGGAACAAATGATGGCAAATACAGGTTGGGACGAATTTGAAATCGGAGCTATGCTTCGTACATTTGAGGGTTCAGTTGACAATATAGCTGGAACGCTCCAAGAAGATAGAAACTATACTCAAAACAGCTCGTTTTCAGCAAATGTTTCTGATTGGAGAATTATAAAACCAGTTTTTAATAAAGATTATTGCATTGATTGTCAATTTTGCTGGATTTATTGTCCAGACATATCGATTATTGCAAGAGATAAAAAAATGGTTGGTGTTGATATGGACCATTGTAAAGGTTGTGGTATTTGTGTTGAGGTTTGTCCTACAAATCCTAAATCGCTTCTAATGTTTGATGAGCATATAGATGAAGAAGTAGCACTTGCGGGATGGCCTACTAAAGAGGGGAAAAAATAATGGCATTCGATAAAATGGAATTAAGAGATATTGAAGTTTGGGATGGGAATTTTGCAGCTGCACAAGCTTTAAGACAGTGTCAGATTGATGTTGTTGCTGCGTACCCGATTACCCCTTCAACTCCAATTGTTGAGGGATATGCAAAGTTCTTAGCAGATGGTTATGTCGAGGGTGAGTTTGTTATGGTTGAGTCTGAGCATGCAGCTATGTCTGGATGTATTGGTGCTTCTGCAGCAGGTGGGCGTGTGGCTACTGCAACATCTTCTCAAGGATACGCTTTGATGGTAGAGACATTATACCAAGCTTCAGGTATGCGTTTGCCTATCATCTTAAATGTTGTAAACCGTGCACTTGCTTCTCCGCTAAATGTAAATGGCGACCATTCTGATATGTATTTAGGTCGTGATAGTGGTTGGATTCAACTCAATGCTTATTGCCCGCAGGATGCGTATGACTTGAACTTTATCGCTTTTAAAGTGGCTGAAAATCATGAAGTAAGACTTCCATGTATGGTGCATCAAGATGGCTTCATGACTTCTCACACTGCGCAGGGTGTTAAAACATTAACAGATGATGCTGCGTATGGTTTTGTCGGTGACTTCAAAGCGATGAATGATATGCTTGATTTTGAACATCCTGTAACACATGGTGTACAAACTGAAGAAGATTGGCATTTTGAACATAAAGCACGCCAACATAGCGACCTTATGACAAAAGTAATGCCAAAGATTCAAGATGCGTTTGATGCTTTTGAAAAACTCAGTGGTCGCAAATATAATATAGTTGAAAAGTATGATATAGATGATGCTGATGTGTGTGTTGTTTGTATGGGAACTTCTGTTGAGACTGCTCGTGAAGTTGCAACTGAAATGAGAGCAAAAGGGATTAAAGCAGGTGTGGTTGGTTTACGTGTTATCCGTCCATTCCCATTCTTTGAAATTCAAGAAGCTCTTAAAGGTGTCAAAGCGATAGCAACTCTTGACCGCTCATCTCCAAATGGCGCTCCAGGAATGCTTTTTAATGAAGTAGCAGGCTGTTTATTTAATTTAGATAAACGCCCATTATTGAGTGGAAAAATTTATGGTCTTGGCGGTCGTGATTTAACAAAGAAACATTTAGTGGATCTTTATACAGAGCTTCAAGCCAATGTTGATGCTGGTAAAGTAACAACGCAATTACAACAGTTTATCGGTGTTCGCGGACCGAAACTATCATTTTTATAAGGAGAAAACTATGAGTGAAATGAAAAATATAAAAAATTTAAAAGAGTTTTCAACATCGGCTGACCGTTTTGAAGGTGCAAATCTTCTTTGTCCTGGTTGTGCGCACTCTATTATTGTTCGTGAAGTTTTAAATGCAACAAATGACGATTTAGTGCTTTCAGCATCAACAGGATGTCTTGAAGTTTGTACGGCGGTTTATCCATATACATCTTGGGATGCTTCTTGGATTCATATCGGTTTTGAAAATGGTTCAACTGCTGTTGCTGGTGCTGAAGCGATGTACAAAGCACTTAAGACAAAAGGTCGTCTCAAACAACCAGATCGTAATCCTAAATTTGTATCTTTTGCAGGGGATGGCGCTTCTTATGATATCGGTTTTCAGTGGATTTCTGGTTGTATGGAACGTGGTCACAACATCATGCATGTTGTTTTAGACAACGAAGTGTATGCAAATACAGGTGGACAACGCTCCTCTTCAACACCAATTGGTTCTAGCACAACAACGGCTCCATCAGGTCGCAAAAGTTACGGCGAGAAGAAAAACAAAAAAGATATGGTCTCTATCATGGCTTCACATCATATCCCATATTCAGCGCAAGTTGCTCCAAATAAATGGAAAGATATGGTAAAGAAAATCCAATATGGTTTTTCAGTTGATGGTCCAGTATTTATCAATGCAGTTTCTCCTTGTACAACTGAGTGGAAATTTGACCCTAAAGATACGATGCTTTTAACAGACCTTGCAACAGATTCATTGGTGTTTCCTCTTTATGAAATCATAGATGGGCATGAGTTAAATATCACGTACAGACCAAAAAATGTTGTGCCAGTTGAAGAGTATTTAGCTGCACAAGGCCGTTTCAAACATCTTTTTAAAGATGAGTATAAATATCTTATCACAGAGTGGCAAGAGAGAGTAGATGCGAAGTGGGCGATGTTGCAACGCCGTGAAGAAGCTCGCGTATAAAAAGTTTCTAGCTTCATTGCATCTTGCGTTCAACTCAGACTCTCAGCGTACGTTTGTACGCAGTCGGTCTGAGTTAAACACAATCTACAGTAAATCTAAAACTTTTTTGGTTAACTTTTTCTCTTTATTGAGTTTTTAGCCTTACTTCAATCATGCAAAAGTTCTTCCCCTTTAAGAAACATAAATCAAAAAAAGATAAAATCCAGTTAATAAAAATCAAGGAATATTATTATGCCATTATTAGATTCATTTACGGTCGACCACACGATTATGCCCGCTCCTGCAGTTCGAAAAGCAAAGAGTATGAAAACTCCGCACGGAGATGATATCACAGTGTTTGATTTAAGATTTGTGAGACCAAATGAGGAGATTCTCTCTCAAGAGGGGATCCATACTTTGGAGCATCTTTTTGCAGGTTTTATGAGAGACCATCTCAACTCAGCAACAACAGAAGTGATAGACCTCTCACCTATGGGTTGTAGGACAGGCTTTTATATGAGTGTTATTGGAAGTCCAAGTGAAGAGAGTGTTGCGAAATCTTGGGAAGAATCCATGAAAGATGTACTCAATGTTAAAAGTCAAAAAGATATCCCAGAGCTCAATATTTACCAATGCGGCACGTACAAAATGCATTCATTAGAAGATGCAAAAAAAATTGCAGAGAGAGTTTTACGTAAAGATATTGATATCATGGACAATGAAGCCCTTGCCCTTGATCTCTCAAAGGTAGACTAAGATGTATATTTTAGTACCCATGGACACAGATGAAGTAGATGAAGCAAAGATTACCAAAGTTTTTGATGCAAAAGTTTGGGCACAGATTGCTATAGAAGAGGGAGAAGTTGTTGAGATTTTGCACCATGAAAGATATGATGGCTTTGAAAATATTTCAGAAGCAGTTGTTTTTATGGATGATGGTGAAAATCCTATGCCATTTATAGAGCTTGGCATGATGACACTTGTTGCGCATATGCAAAAAAGTATTGATGATATTGTTGAAGCCTATTTATTTAGAGAGCTTCACGATATGGCGTATTAGGATATACAATGGATTTGAAACAGTTTTTACAACTTTTTAATCCACTTCCAGGAAATCACTATTTACAGGTTTGTACACATATTGATGAAACAACGCATGCGCTTTATAAGCTTATGGAAAAAGTAGATGGAGAGTTCTCTATTGCTATTTATAAAAGTGAAGTCTCTGATATAGAGACTCAATTTACTCATGCGAAGGTGCAATATATTGCTGATTTTAAACAATCTTTTCGAGCATTGCCAAGAAATCATGACACAGTGATATTGAAAGATATTTTTCACCTTCATGAAAATAAAAAAAGTATCCTAAAAATCGCTTATACAGCCCTTGCTAATACAGCAAATATTATCATCATGGAGAAAAAAGGGATTATGAATATAGAAGCTATCAAAGAGATGCTTGAGACTTTTGAATTTCGTTCTTCTAATGAAGTGGATGTTTTGCCAGACTATGATTTAATTGTGGCTAAAAAAATGCATATGTGGGGAAATGGGTTATAAAGCTAGTGAATCGAAAAGTGTTGTTAAAATAAATGTTTGAGGTAAAACCTTTATTCGTTTTTATACGAATAAAGGTTTTAAGAGAAATTACTGAGCAGGAGTAGCAGGTACTTCTTCAGTAGCAGTAGGTGTAGCTTCAGTTACTGGTGCAGCTTCTTCAACCATAGGTGCTTCTTCAGTTGTAGCAGGTGTAACTGGTGCAGCTTCTTCAACCACTGGTGCAGCAGCTTCTTCAGTTGTAGCAGCAGCCTCAGTAGCTGGTGCCTCAGCAGTTGTTGCAGAATCACTGCACCCGATAAACATTGCAGCGAGCAATAAAACAGAAACGATTTTAATCATTGTAGAACTCCTTTTTAAATTTATCGGAATTCTACCACTAATTTTGAAAAATTGTACTGTATAAAATTTATACAGTGAAAAACTCCCTAATTTAGGCTTGTAAAATGATTTTGAATTTGCCGACTTTATTGCTGTGTATGTGGTATTATTTAAAAAATGCAAAAATTCATAAAAAATCTATACGAGGAAGCAAATATCATGACTACATTTATGTCATCTTTTAATGAAAAACATCACACCATAACTTTAAGTGAGGATGGTTCGTTTACTGCTTACTCAAAAAAGTATCAAGAACATTATCACTCTACAAAAGATGGCGCTTTGCATGAGTCACTCACAAAACATGTAGAGCCTGCTTTTAAAATGAAGCAACATCAACATGTCATAACTATTTTAGATATTTGTTACGGTTTAGGTTTTAACACTTTGGCAACACTTTACCACTACAAAAACAACAATTCCACTTCAAAACTCTTTATTTACTCTCCAGAGTTAGATGCTTTGCTTGTCAAATCACTTAAAGACTTTACTTATCCTAAAGAGTTTGATGCATTTAAAAATATCATCATAACCCTGAGCGAAAAGGGAATATATGATGACGCCTTATACCATATAGAAATCTTTTTGGGAGATGCGAGGGAGTTTGTTAAAACATTTGCCCCTAAGACATTTGATATAGTCTATCATGACCCATTTTCTCCTAAATCAAACCCAATGCTTTGGACAAGCGAATATTTTAACGATGTAAGAAGTGTCATGAAACAAGATGGAATTTTAACTACTTACTCTATCGCCCTTGCGACAAGAATAGCTCTCTTTGAGAATGGATTTCATATCTACATCAATCATGGAGAAGGATATAGAGATGCAACCATAGCTTCTCTTATAGAGCTACCAGAATTGCTAGAAGTTGATGTGCGCCATAAAATGCTTTGTAATCCGCAAGCAAAAGCGCTAAGAGATTTGCAAATATGACTTTATTTAAAAATCGAAACTGTAAAACAAGCGCCTTCTTCTTTGTTTTGCCAAGTGAGAGAACCATTGAGATGTTGCTCGAGAATAACAATAGACATATAAAGACCTAATCCTGTCCCTTGATCAGACTTTGTAGTGAAGTATTGTTTTCCTATTTTGTCTATTATATCCGCTGGTATTCCTCCTGCGTTGTCACATACGGATAGGGTGTACTTTTCGTTTGTCTGCGATGTGCTCAGTGTTATGGTTGGATTATTTATATGCTTCTCTTTAAGAACATCTTTAGCGTTATTTACGAGATTGAGAACCACTTGCAAAAGTTCATTTGCAAATGTTTTTATCTCAAAGTCATCATCGTTGTGAATAATAAGTGTAATATTATTGTTCACAAAGCTCACATGAAGAATTTTCGTAAGTTCGTTCAAAATATGAGAGATGTGTATTTTTAACGTTGTTTTATTGGGTTTGAAGAAGTTTCTAAAATCATCAATAGTGGTTGATAGGTACTGAACATAATGAGCGACAGTTTTTAGATGTTCTTCAAGCACCTTTGTTTTTATCTCCTCTTCAAGCTCTAAAGAGAGTCTGATGTTGCTAGCACTCATACTTATAATAGAGAGCGGCTGTCTCCATTGATGGGCAATCATGGCAATCATTTCTCCCATAGCCGCATGTCTGGATTGGATGATAAGCAAATCTTCTTTTTGAAGAAGTTCCAAACTTTTTTTCGTCACCATCCTTTGGAAAAGCCAAACCAAAAAACTAAGCAACACAATAAGAAAGAACCCGCCAGCTATTGACCATAGCAACCAGTTTGGTATCTGTGTAGGATTTTTTGGTGTTATCCATTTTTTCTCTGCTTCGTAAAGAACGGAAGAGGGATTTTTTTTAAATTTTCTAAGATGAAAATCAACTCTGTTAGCGAGATGATTTTGAGAGGGAGAAAAAGCGAACTTGAGCATACTTGATTCTAAGAGAATATTTGTCTTTACACTCTCTTTGCCAAGTTCATGACTGAGCTCATAAAATCTGTTCGTGACAACGCAGTCAACTTTTTTGTTTGCCAAGAGTCTAAAAGCTTCCGAGAAATCTTGAACTTGCACATAAGAGTGTGGTGTTATATTGTAACTGTTGAGAACTTTTTGCGTGGCACTATATTGGACGCCTTCTCGAAGAACAGCGATTCTTTTTTGTTCTAAATCAAGAATAGAATCAATTTTTACATTTTTGTGTCTATACAAAATCGACCAGCTTGAGAGGACAACTTCTTGAGAAAATACCATGGTTTTTTCTCTCTCAAATGTATAGGCAACATCGGGCAAGATGTCAATTTCTCCTTTTTTAAGCATCTCTAGACATTGCGACCATTGGCAAGAGACAACATGAAGCTTCCATTTCTCTTGGAGGGCAATCTCATTTAAAATATCTATAAAATAACCAGAAGGATTTCCTTGTGTGTCCATAAATATTTTAGGTGCATTTTGATACACACCAACATTGATACTCTTTTGTGCTGCCAAAGAAGAGAAACAAAGAAGAGAGATAAAAATCATGGAGATAACTGCATTCATGTCAAGCGCCATTTATGAGAACAAAATATACTAAAAATAATATATCTAAAAACGCATTAACAATGCCTTGGTCAAATATCACAGTATGAGAAAAATTTATATACTAGTTTTGCTGAGTTACTCATTTTGATGCTATAATTCCTCTTAAATTTTAAGGAGGAACGGAATGCAAGAATATGTATTGAAAAATGATGATTTTTTAGTGTCGCAAACGGATGAGAAAGGCAATATCATATTTGCTAATGATGATTTTTGCAAAGTAGCTGGATACACTTTGGAAGAGTTAGTCGGTAAACCTCATAATGTGGTGCGTCATCGTGATATGCCACGCGCGGCTTTTAAAGATTTATGGGAAACTGTAAAGAGTGGTAAAGTTTGGACAGGGTATGTAAAAAATGCTACAAAAAATGGTGGCTATTACTGGGTATACGCAACCGTTTATCCAATGTTTGACACAGTTACACAAAGAAAAACATACATGTCATGTAGAAGAAAGCCTTCTAAAGAAGAGATTGCAGATATTACAGTAATCTATAAAACATTAAATTAGGAGCATAGGATGAACACACTGCAAAAAAATATTATTTTGGCAATCGTCTTTGTATTATTGATAGCATCGCTCGTTTTTACGGATTCTACTTTAATTCAAATCATTTTGGCTCTCTTGGCTGCTGGTGTTGCTTTGACACTTCAAAATCTCTCTTTGAGTCTCTCTCCAAGCACGCTCAAACTTGCAGAAGATATCAATAATTTGTTGGATTTTAACAAAAATAAAATCATTGTAGACGAAAAAAAGGCAAGTGAAATTGAGATTCATTTAGGTAAACTTATTAATAAATATTTACTCTCAGTGAGTGAAGATACAAGAGTTGCGGGTGAGATGGTCTTGCTTGCTGATAAAGTCTCAAAAGGACACTATACATGTCGGGTCAGTGCCGATAGTAAAACTCCCTATGTCCATGTTTTAAGAAACAGCATGAATAACATGATAGCTTCATCGGAAAAAAATCTAGACATTGCGATTTCGACACTTCAAAGTTTTTCAAAGGGCTCATTTAAGACAAGAAGTGTAGTGCTTGTTGAAGCAAAAATGGCAGAGCTACTAAATAATATTAACTCTCTTGGGGAGTCTCTTGAGAACATGAAACACCAAACAGAGGATTCAAACAATCAAATCATTGAAACGTCAAAAGCTTTAAATACAACTATTGAAACCATCACAAACACGACTATAGTTGAATTTAAAAACAGTATCAATGCTATTGTTGAGCGAATCTATAAGATTTCAGAAAAAGAAAATGAGATGGTTGGCAATTTACAATCTCTTGTGCAAAATGCAAATGAGACAAAAACGATTTTGCTCACGATTGGCGATATTGCAGAGCAGACGAATCTTTTGGCTTTAAATGCCGCTATTGAAGCAGCACGCGCAGGAGAGCATGGTCGTGGATTTGCAGTGGTTGCGGATGAGGTAAGAAAGCTCGCTGAGCGGACACAAAAAAGTTTATCAGAGACAACAGCGACTACAAATGTACTTATCCAATCGATTTCAGACAGTTCGGACACTTTAACAAGAAATGCTGAAGAAGTAAATGGCATCTCAGATGCAGTAAACGATGTAAGCAGCAAAATGGATGAAATTATCGATACGTTGAAGAATCTTTCAAAATCTTAATATATCCAAAGCACAGCAGACATGCTCTGCTTGCTTTAAATATCACGTTATATTTAAAAGACCTAGTAAGCTGCTTTAGAGCTTTGATATTCTTTATTATATTTTTCCAATAAAACTTTATTTTCAAGTAATTTAGAGACTAACTGAACTATCGCATTATTATCCGCAATATTCATAGATTCGAAAATATATGCTGAATCAAATCCACCATCTCCTATATTGGTTTTACGGTAAGCCGTACATACGCCACTTACAGGTATTTCAAGAAGAATATTTTTATCTTCTGTCCAATTAATTACAATAACTGCGTAGTCTTTATATTGTGTTGTTTTGATAACCATGTATCCATGACCAAAGCCACTCTCTGTTGATGTTCCATGGTTTGTAAATTCGGCTCTTATTTCAACAGGCAAGTAGTCACCAGTGGTATGTATAAATGGAGATAATAAATCTCTTGTTTCTCTTGAAAGAGTGTTCCAATTGCTTATTTTTATAGGAAGTTGTTCAGCAATAGGCATAACTTTTTTTTCTGTATATGTGACGCCATACGCTAAAGTGGAACCCTCTTGTATTATTTTAGCGTCTCCACCACTGACCATCATTGGAGCACAACCTGTAAACAATACGCTCAGCACTAAACTAAATCCAACGAGAATTATTTTTTTCATAATTCCTACTCCTTTTGTAATATAACTAAATTATATCATAAAATAATTTTTCAGATTTTTGTATTGTGATATAATTTTGTACAAGTGCAAATATGTTAGGGGCGTGAATAATGAAAATAGGTTTTTTGCTTATCATTATATATTTATATGGTTTTTCATCTGTTGCATATGTTCAAGATACGCAGTTAAATATGCTTATAGATAAGATGAAAAGTAACTCTACAAGTCAAGATGAAATTTTAAAATTAACTGAATATATTGATAGAAAATATATAGATTTAGACGAAAATCTTGAAGCTTTTGGTTATGTTATTAAAAATGTTCAAGAGATTCGTTTGTCTAGTATGCCACCTAGAGTTAGGTTTTATCTTTCTGGACCTAGAGGACTTGAAATTTATGCTCTCTTAAAACTAAAGAAATTGGGTCTGAGTAATGAAGATATTGCAAATCTTCTTTTAAGTGCTAAAGGCAGGTATGCAAAGCTTGGTATAAATTCCAAAAGCATACTCAAAGAAAAGGGATTTGATGACCGACTGATTGCTATCATTGATAATTATGAATTTTTACTAAGTGGGGGAAAGGTAAAAATAAGAGATCTTGTTGTCATGACAAATAATAAAGTAGATAAGGATAAAATATCAGATTTAATAATGCAAACACAGCTTGGAGATATAAAATATACAAAAGAGAACGCACAACTACTTGAGCAGCTTGGAATGAAAAAAGAACATATTTACATCTTGGTATATAATAAACTTTTTCAATCTGGACCGTCTTATTACAATATATATGATATTTATGTAGATAAAAATAAAAATAAATTAACAGATATGGAGATAGAGACAAAAATTAAAGAGACTCTTTGGCATTATAGAGATTATTCAACTATAGAAAAAGAAGTATTAGCAAAATTTGGAATATCACAAAAATTACTTACAACTATGGACACTGTAACTCAGGAATTTTATAAAAAATCAAAAAATATTACAACAGATAATGAAGATAAAATCAAAGTAATGACAGCACAAAAAGTTAAAAATTTTGTCAACCAAGAAGATACATTGCTAAAGACAGCTTACTCTAATAATCAAATATTCAATGGAATAAAAAAAGAGGACAAAGAGGAGTCGACAGGGACAAAAGTACTTAAAATTGTAGGAGAGTGTGCAGCAAAAATGCTTGCACTTAAAGCTTGTGATCAGGCTCCGTTTCCTCTAAATTATGGATGTACTGCCTTGGTTGAGAATAAATTTTCGTGCGTAGATTAAGAAAGCCTTCGTAGAGCTAGTTGCGGATAACAGCTAAAAACGCTTCACCAAACTGCTCAAATTTTTTCTCTCCAACGCCGTTAACTTCGAGCATGGAAGCTTTGTCAAAAGGTTTTTCGTTTGCCAAATGTTTGAGGGTTTTATCTCCAAAGATGATATATGCGGGGAGTCCTAGTTTTTTTGCCATCTCGGCTCTTTTTGCACGAAGCGCTTCAAATAAGGTCTCATCATAATCAAAATCTTCTTTTTGTTTGATTTTTTTCTCTTTTTTGGAAGAGACTTCAAGCCTTGAAGATTTTATGCTTACGCTTTGTTGCCCTTTGAGTATTTTAATGGCATCGTCTGTGAGTTTCAAAACACTAAACTCGCCCATATATAAGACCTTTAGCTCCAAAAGACGCTCCAAAACGACGAACCACTCTTTTTTGCCAAGATGCCCTCCTATGTTGTACACAGACAATTTTTCCGCTCCATTTGCCAAAAGTTTTTGCTCTTTAGAACCTCTTAAAATGTCGATGATATAGTTCTTGCCAAAACTTTGCTGCGTTTTATAAATAGCACTTAAAATCATCTGCGACTCTTTTGTGATCTCTTGTTTAGCGACATTTGATTGTTGGCAGTTGTCGCATCTGTCATGACATGCATCTTGCATATCATCAAAGTACTCTGCGAGCTGTTTGTGAAAACAAATTTCGCTTGTTGCAAATTTATAAATACCTTCTATTTTGGCATCAAGATGCTCTTTATACTCTTGGTCGCTCAAAACATTTAAAAAGCGTTTTTGCAAGAGCATATCGGCTGCATTAAAAAGCAAAAGTGTCTCACTGTCTTCGCCATCACGCCCAGCTCGACCTATCTCTTGGTAGTAATTTTCTTGCGATTTTGGAAGCGAGAGATGGACGACAAAACGGATATCGCTCTTGTCGATTCCCATCCCAAAAGCGATGGTTGCCACCATAATGTCAACATTGTCGTTGACAAAAATCTTGAAGTTGTTTTCTCTTACGCGCTGTGGCAAGCCCGCATGATAAGGGAGTGCTTTATAGCCTTGTAAGTTGAGATAGACGCTTACGTCTTCAGCTTTTTTACGCGAGTCAACGTAGATGATGCCGCTCTCATTTTTGTGGCGGTTTAAAAAACTTTGCAGTTGTGCGTAACCGTTTGTGAGACGTCTCTCAGCAGAGATAAAAATATTTTTACGAAATATTTTGCCCTTTAAAACTCTCGGATTTTGCAGGCGAAGTTCGCGGACAATATCGTCCGTCACATGGTTGGTGGACGTCGCCGTAAAAGCACAAATGGCAGTGTTTGGAAAGTTAGCCTTGAGGTTTCCCAAAGCCCTATAATCTTCCCGAAACTCGTGCCCCCACTGAGAAATACAATGCGCTTCATCGACGACAAAAAAGTTTATATCAAGAGTTTTAAGCAGTGCAATTGTCGCATGGGTGTTGAGTCTCTCCGGAGAGAGGTACAAAAATTTGAGCGCACCGGCTCGAGCCTTTTGGATAATTTCTTGCACATCTTCGTTTGATTGTGCAGAGGAAATCATGTCGGCACTGATTTGCTGTGCTTTAAGGGCGGCGACTTGGTCTTGCATGAGTGCTATAAGCGGAGAAACTACGATGCTAATGCCCTTTTTCATAAGCGTAGGAAGTTGATACACAAGCGATTTTCCCCCGCCTGTGGGAAGTATCATCAGTAAATCACGGTTGGCTAAAACCGTATCGATGCCTTCTTCTTGAAGCACCCTAAAATCATTATGACCAAAGATGTCTTTGAGGACTTTGTATTTCG
>JFJP01038357.1_pt1 | contig 21120 bp, 42 predicted proteins | sample 431651 | NCBI WGS metagenome assembly JFJP01 (sample SAMN02602958, study PRJNA72255) | Microbial mat metagenome, whole genome shotgun sequencing project. | biome: fresh water; feature: sink hole; material: water; isolation source: purple microbial (photo- and chemosynthetic) mats found in...
AATCTGTTGAAATTGTATTATTACATTTTGTACATTTTAATTCTATTGAACCTGTGAAATAGAATCTTTTTATCGGAAGTTCTAAATCTTTTTGGTCTATTTTTATTACTTGTATTGTTGTTGGCATTTTATTATAATGTTGAATATATTTTACTTAATGGAGTTCTTTGTGCTGTATAATTTAAGTAATTATCCCATTCACCGATTTAAAATAAATTTTGGAAAAGTTTACATTCGGTTAAATCTACATCCACTCTACATTTTAACCGACTTTGCAAATAAGCTTTTAACAAATCAAAAGTTTTACCAGATCTGCCTATTATAAGACCAGGTCTGTGAGTTTCAATGTTTATCGAAAAATGCTTATCTGCAATTTTGAAAGCTTTTATATCAGTTATAGTATGAAGAGTAGATGGTTCTTCAATCTCTGTAAAAAAACTACAAATCAACATTCTGAATTTTAGAGAATCTATTTCAACAACTCCAATCTTCAACATGTGTTTTGCAAAGTTCTCTACATCCATTTTAGAGTTGAATAAAACAGGGTCGCTATGTGATAAGTAATCATCGCTTACTGTATTATAAAAAAACCACATCCATCTAATTTGCAAAATAAATTTGTTACCAGAATTTAATATGCGATATTTTGGTTTAACTATTTTCATTATTCGAGTATGTATGATTTTATTAAACTCATAGTATAACAATTATACTCACCTTGGACTGTCCAAAATTCTAAAAATTTTTCACAGATTTTTAAATCTGGCTTACCGTTCTCAATATCCAAGATGAATTTTTTTGTTTTGTCATCGTAGAATGTAACAATTAAAGTTCTCTTCATTGTCTTGTATTTTTTCGTTTGTTAATTATAAAAATTTTTTCACAACAAACGAAAAATATTTACAAAAATATTAAAGTGAACCAATAAGACAAATAAATGCTATATAATCTTTAATATTTATTTGATCTAGTACTACCATCATCATCTGAAAAACTATATAAAAACGCTATAGCTTCAAATGCTGTATATGTTATGGAAATCCACAATTGATTACTATATTTCCAATCATTTGGATTTAAAGATCCATTCCCAAAATATCCAGTAATAAACATAACAATAATTATCAATATAGATAATACTGTAAAATCTTTAATTTTAACAATAAATGGTCTTTTCATGTTTTTTATTTTTTGAAAATTTCTATTTCAGCCCCTTGTCCTTGATATACTTGAATTACATACTTTTCATTTAATACATACAACGCATCTGTAAAATCCGAAAAATAAATATTTCTTTCTTCTTTAGTGCATTCACGTCCATATTTTTGTGCATAATAATACAAATCCCAAAATAATTCCTTTCTTGGCATATAGCCTTTTGCATATTCTTTGTCTTTATATGCTTGGGAATTATATTTAGTTATGCATTTATCTATGTATGTATTTTGTTCTTCTACAGATAAATTTCGAAAACGCTCAATTTGACTATTTTGAATTTCAACTTTTCTAATAAGCTTTTCTATAAATTTATTTGTATGTGAATCATTTTCATCAATTTTATCCATTAAATCTTTGAGATTCATAATTAGTGAGAATTTTAAATTTCTTCGGTTAAGAATTTTTGCGCATCGTGTAATCCGTATGTAACTTTAAAAATATAAGCATAAATATTATCTATTATATGCTCGCTATTATATTCTAAAGTATCATCAGGTTTAATAAGTCTAACCATAAACGGAAATTCTTTCACTTTGTTATATTTAGTAGCAAATGATTTTCTCGTGTGCTTTTCACTAACATATAAATTACATAAATTGTTAGTTGCATTAAAGAGTATTTTAGTTTTTTTATCGACTTTAACTATAATGGAATCAAATTTTTCAACAATTCTATCAATAGTTTCTTTATCTGCTTCGTCATCCAATGAAGATTTAACTTCTGCTATAATATCGTCGTAATTTCCTTTTAAGTATTCAGAAATCATAACATTTTCTCTGAATTTTTCTTTTAAAAAATCCATACGAAAATAATGCAAATTCATGTACCAAGGAGTTTTTGATTTACATAATATAATTTTACCTTCAGGAGTTCTTAAAGTTGAAACGCAACCTTCTTTATCAATTGCAATTTTCATAGCTTCAACAACTTCAGTTAAAGTAGTATAATGTTCAAAATCGTTAATTTCAAAACCACATTCATTTGCAAAATCGGCATATTCTCTAATATCTATGAAATCGCCTGTCAAATTATTTCTAATTCTTAACAAGATTAATTCTTCTTTATCGTATTTAAGAACTATTCGATTTTCGCTTTCAGCAGTAGATACTAATTCAAAAATAGGAGAATAATTATTATTAAACATGAATTGTAAAAACTTGATTTTATTAATATCAGAATTTACGATTTTTGTTGCAGTTTCAGCTTGATAATTAGCTATGTCGTTTTTAGTTTTACTTATTATATCGCCATTTGGAAAGGTAATAAAATGAATTACAGAACCATCATCTTTATTATTGGCATATAAAAATTCAAATTCTTTTAATACATCAAAATTCCAATCAGCATTTTCGTTTACATTATAAAATTTCGGAAGTAGCATAAATACACCATAAATCATTCCATTTTCATGGAATGTAAACGTAATTCCACGCATTTCAAATGCATCTAAATCTTTAAACAGTTGATATTGTCCAACGGCAGCTTTTGTATAGCTGAATATAACAATTTTAAATTGTTTGTAGTAAAGTTCTTTGCGAGAAAATTTATCAGGATGTAATTCATAAATAAAATTACATTTATCGTAAATATTTTGATATAAGTTCATTATTTTATATAAATTTATATTTTGTTATCGAATATTAAATAATAAACAATAGAAAATGTTATAAACAGTATAGCATTTAAAAAGCTTTTTATTTGAAATATCAAATTTGAATTATCTAAGTTTTTTAACATAATTGCATTAATTAACATTATAATACAAATTTTACCAATCATAGTTAAAATTGGATAATCTTCGAATGCTCCTAAAATTTCGTGATATAGTTGGATTAAAAATTCTTTAATTTTACTCATCTGTTGGTTTATTATAAGTTATAAATTCTTCCATTTCATACAAATCTAATCCTCCGAAATTGTGTATTACTTTTAATAATTTATCAAAAGTTAATCTTACTTCATCATGTTCAGGATTAAATTCAAATTCTAAATATTCCCAAATTCCACTTGTAGTCCAAGATTTAACTATGTCAAACCTACTTTCTGGTAAATTTGAAAATGCAAAAGGTACATTACCACCAATCGGACAGATTCCTCTATTTATAGCAATTGTCATTTTACCAATAGATTTTGTAAATATAGGAATTTGACCAGAGTGTAAATCTAATGTTCTGGAAAAATCTTTATTTGAGCGAGGGTGATTATACAGCATAAAAATACTATAAAAATATCCAATTAAAAATGATCTTGTTTCAACAGCTTCCATGATTTAATAGTTTAAACGATTGTTAAAATATTACTTTGTAAATAACACTCAATATCAAGTTTTTTATGACCTTTGATTTTCATAGTATCTATTACAAATTTTCCAATAGCACTTTCTTCAGTATCTGCTATAACAACTCTTATAATATTAAAGACCCCAATATCGTTAACATTTCCAGATTGTGTTATCGAACCTATAACTATTTGAATTATTATATAAGTATTCATCTATTATTTTGTTATGATTAAAAATTTTCCTTGTTGAATTGCTAAAATTTGAGTTTCGGTTATTAGTAAAAAATAAACATAATGAAATCCTCCATGTGAAATTTGGTCTTCGAATTTAGTTTCATTAATATAATAGTCATCATTTATAACAACACATTTAACTTTTGGAGATATTAACATTTTAATTAAAACTATTAAAGTCTTAAAAAATATTAAACAGTATTTTATGATATTCATAGATTCAAGAATTTTAAAATTTTACATAAAACTGAAGCATTGACAACTGTTCCTATGTTTCTACCTTTGGAATTTGGTACGACATTGTCAGTTACAAAAATTTTCTTACCTCGAATAATCATATCTTTGATTTCATGTTCCTGCAATTCTAATGTTTTATTTTCAGAATCTACAAGCTCTTTAGTTGTCATTAAAGCAGCTTTATCTTTTGTTATTTGAACCATAGGATGGTTAGACGAATATTGATTAGTTTTATTGTGATGGTTTACCACAATATCTCCAGGCTTCAATTTGTCTGTCATATTCATATGTTATTTTGTTTGAATAATTATAAAAAATTTTTTCGCAAAAACGAAAAAAATAAATTAAGTTGATAATAAATATATTACTAAAAATAGCATGATTGCATTGAACGAGTCGAAACTTATTAAAAGTAATAATAAGTATGTTAACAATGGAACATTTAATACATTAGCAATGTCTAAAAGAATTATTATCACTAAAATAATTCTAACGAATAGAATTTCAAATTCTTTATAGTCTGTCATTTTATTTATATTGTTTAGGTCGGTTTAAACACCATTTAAAAAAGTCTTCTTGATTTGTAAATTCGTAAATTTCGTAGTGTTTATGTAAAGAATTAAAATGTAAGTCGAAAACTTTTTCTAAAGAATAATACATAAATTGACAATAACCACATACATTATCAATTCTAACAAATCCAATGTATCTTGGAGAACCTAACCAATGAATTCCAAATTTATTGAAGTCGCAATTTCCTATCAATGAAAGTGACATTGTTTTATAAATGCCACCTTCTTTACTCTGATAAGCGTATATGTGATTTTTATTTAAGTTAGCAATAATCTCATTTTTAAACTCTCCAGTCCAATCTGTATGTGTTATTATAGAACTATGGTGTGATATTTGAATTTTATGATTAAGTTCTCGGAAATTTATTATAAGTTTTTTCCAATAGTTATTTAATATTCTTAACATTATATTATATTGAATGTTATTTGTTATAAAAATTAAAACGTAATTATATAACCATTTTCAAGTTCTATAACATTTTCAGGATTTAATTTAGCTACAGCTTTATGAATACAATGATTGATTATTCTACCATATGCTAACCATAACGGAATTTTATAAGCATTGTACAGTTCAATTAAAGTATCTTTAAAATAACCTTGTTTTTGAAATTCTTCTTCAAAACCTAAATGAATTTCTAATACTTTAGAATAACCTAAATCAGACAAATAAGTTTTTATTCTATAAACTATACTTCCGATTTGAACATTTTTTTCATTTAAATTTATTGACATTTCAATTCCAAAACCATCTGGGCTGAGTTCTTTTAAATATACACGAGTAGAACTTGTGAACTGGTTATATTTTTTTGTTTTTCTATAATACATTTTTAGTATTTAGATTTATCAATTGAAACATTATTACCATTAATTCTTCTTTGTATGATAAATTCTCTTTTACCTTGACAGAATTTACAATATTGCTTTTCGCCGATTCGCTCTTTTAGCTCTTCGACAGTTATAAAACCATGCCAATTCCAGAAAAATTCACCTTTTTTATCCGCTTTATGTTTAGTCCAAGATAACGTTAAATAACCTAAATCTTTAAATTTATATTGTTCAAATTCAGATATATCAACATCTTCTTTTAATTGACTAATTTCTACTTTATAAATAAGGTTAGCAATTGGATGTTTGTGTCTTTCTAATCCACGATTAGCGAAGTATTTAGATTTGCCAAGTTCATTAATTCTTCCCATATAGTCTATGCAATTGTACATTCATCATCGGTAGCTGTAAATGTATATCCGTTACTTAAATTTTCAGAATTATTGGTTCGTTCTTTTCTAACTCCGTTAATTTCTATTAATGATAAATGATTGGTTTTACTAATACGATTGGCTATTAAAATAGCTTCTTCGTATCCATTAGAATTTTCGGATACATGTAGTATATTCATTTTTTAAATAGTATTAAAAATATTGAAATTAATAATAATGATAGACTGATTTTAAAAGTTAACCAAAATGGTAAACTGATAACATTAATTATTCTAAGAACGATAATTAATATACCAGAATATCCAATTAAACTGATAAAATACGGTATTAAAGGGTTGAACCCTTAGATCTATTACATTTCCAGCATAATGTTTGTAAATTTAATTCAACAGTTTCACCTTCTTTGGATACTGGTATAATATGATCGATTTCTAATAGAGTTCGTTCATTAAATATAGACACTCCACATCTTTTACATGTGTGATTATCTCTAGCTTTTATTTTTTCTCTTAAACTATTAGTCATTAATGATCTCTGTCCTAACACGGATTTCTTAAACTCAATTGTATCAGATAAATAGTTTATGAATTTGACCAAATTATTAATATCCAATGTTATATGTGTTTGTAATGAACTATTTCCACCAGCACTAACATAATTGAATGTATATGTTGGTAAATGTGCTAAACTAAGATCTATTGAATAAAATCCCAATTTTTTAATTAAAGTTTTACTATAAAAATTCTTTATTAAAAATGGTATTTCGTTTTCTATAGTATGCAATATATTGTTTTGCTCCTTAATTAAGATATTTTTACCTTCTTCTATACTTATAAATTTGTTTAATATTGATCCTAAATTAGATCGCAATTCCTCATTTACATCTAAATCAAAATATTTACACAAATATTTAAACGGCTGTTCTTTAGCACCTTTGCAAACTGTAATTGAACAATTGTGATTAAATATATTATCATCATAATTTTTATGCCCTGATCGTTTAAAGTTATAATTGCTATTATCTACATAATTAGCACTTCCGTTAGTAGCTTTTCCGTTTATTTTATAAACTTTTAAAGACTCTATATATTGATTCAATTCATTAGATTGATTAACATATTGACTAATTCTTAGTTTTATGTTATTAAATGTTTCGCCATTAAAATAACTTAACTGATATATATAACTAATTAATATCAGCAATCCAAATGATCCTAATACTATAATAATAAGTTCCATCGTTTAAAGTTTTTTATTTTGTTAGCTTATAATAACATTCAGCAATAATATAGGGAATATTGCAAATCCCAATACAGCAATAGCATTAGTACCGTTTTCGGACATAATGTATAAAATACTACCAACAATACTAGATAGTATAGTCATTGCATATAAAAAATATTCAATACTCATTTTTTTCATAATAATTAAAGTTTAAATTTGTAAAGAAAGGTGGAATCGAACCACCTAACATTCACCAGTAGAATTTTCTTTAGTTTGTTTATTTATTGATATGATTACTATGATACTCCAAAATAATTTTAATACTAATATTGTTTCATATATGGGGGTATCAAATATGTTAAGCGAATGGTATTCCATTTTTACTTTTATCTACTGTAATTATATCAATTAAAGACCATAAAAAATTAATTACGATACCAATTACCACCCAACCTAAAAATATACTAATAAGCAATTTAGCAATACCATTAGAATTATAACCTGCGTAAAAATCGTGTAATCCTAAACCACCAAGAAATAATCCTAATAAAACATAGCTAAATCTTTCTTGTTGATCATTTCTGGTATAAGGAGAAAAAATTGTTAAATTTTTAATACTATCATCAGAGTTTTTGATAATTTCAACATCTACATGTAGATTTTTAAATAATATCATATTAGAATCGAACATATTAGTTCTATCGAAATTAATCGTTTGACCATCTGCTAATTTAACAGATCCTCCATATTCGGAATGGATAAATGTAATAATACCTTTCATATTTGCAAAGTTTAAATTTTGTAAAGAAAGGTGGAATCGAACCACCTAACATTCGCCAATAGAATTTTCTTTATTTTATACATAATAAGATTAATGCACTTTTGTCATAATCTCCAAAGCTATCTTTATTGGATACTTTAAGCACATCAATAATATATAAAATTTAATTATAAGAATCTACTAAGTTGTCATTATCATCATCGTAAAAACATCCTGGGTTATAATCATGCCAACAATATTGATATCTATTACCATTGCCATAATTAGATGTATTTACGCTATTGGGATTTCCTCGTCTTGCAACAAGTAACCAAATATTCATACCAACCCAAACATTTCCTGCTGCTGCGTATTCACAATCTTCTTTAGAAACATTAATACCTTTGCTTTTACAAAATTTATAATATTTTCCAGCTTTTGAATTAAGAAATTTTTGTTCTTCTTTTTTTCTTAGTTTTTCTAAAACTAAAGCTTCTTGCTTTTGTTTTTTCTTTTCGGCTATTAAATTAATCGAATCAGTTTTCAACTTTTGCTTATATTCATCTGATTTCATATAAGCCGCATTTTTAATAAGCGAATCTTGAACAAATAACTCACGTTCAGCTTTTTGAATCTGTAATTGCTTGTTATTTTGATAATTATCATAACAAGTAAACGGCAACGAAATTACAATCAGAATAATGATTATACTCCAAATAGGATGTATGCTTATAAAGTGCTTAACCTTTGGCTTTGTATATAAAAAGCCATTTACAATCATTGGTTTTAATTTTCCAGACCAATAATTTTTGATAAAATTTTTCATATAGAATTGTTTTAAATTAATTACATGTATTTAACTCTCTCTTCCTTCTTACCAACTTTTGCATTTTCGGCATATTTTAACGACTGTCGAACTTGTCTATCATGGCAAGTAACGCCGTTAGAGCAGTTATAAATGTTGGAAGTGATTTTTAATATTTCAATTATAGCATCGAGTTCAGATATTTTAATTTCAATTACTTCCATACGACTATTATCGCCGATTACATCTTCAGCAAATTTCGAAGCTTCTTTAACTTGTACATTGAGATGTTTATATTCTGGTTGAACACTAAAAATATTTGAAGTGATTCTCAATGCTTCAATGATGTCATCGAGTTGAAACTCGTATATTGTAGTTGTATTTTCCATGATTATTTGAATTAATTATTATTTTAATATTATAGAATCTTCTTGTATATGAAATATTATATCATTTAAAATTTCGGTTAAATCCGACGGAATTGTATTTTTTCTATCTATTCCATTAACAGAAATTTCTTTATATTGAAATTTACAATTATTACTCATTAATGTATGATAAGTTTCTGTCGTGAGAAAATCTACATCTCTTTTTGACAATCTTCTATATAATTTATTTATGTATTTTTCTATAGGTAATCTACTATATTCTTCCAATCTGAAATTACGATTTTCGTAATATGAAGTTTTTAATTCATTAATTTCTTTCCATATTTTTTTACTTGGTTCGCTATTAACTGCATAAATTAAAGATTCATTTTTTAAATTTTTTAATTTTTCTTCAAATAAAAAGGCATCATTATATTAATATTTAACAAATAAATAACCACAATCTCCATCATTAGATTCATTTATGATAAAACCTTCAGTTGGATTTATTGATAACAATGGATATTTTTTAGGATTTTTATGATAAAGAAGTTGGGCATGTTCCCATTGGCTTGCCGACATTAAATATCTGGCAGCCATGTATTTATAAGGACTTACCCAAATAACTGAACTATCTAAATTGATGTCATATTTACTCATCCAAATATCAATTTCATCAATGGTATAATTTCCTCTATCATAAACTTCCAATTCAATAAATTTGGCAAATCTATGATATTTTCCGCTACTATAGAACATTTTTACTTTTTCTTATGTTTCAACATCAGTCGAATTTTTCTAATATCGACTGATGTGTGGTATTCTTTTGTAGTGCCGAACTTTTTTAAAATTACATAACTAACAATAAGAACTATTAAAAAATATAATCCAATCATAACTTATAATTTAAAAATTTTTTTAATGTCTTTAATTGAATTGCATTCTCGTAATTTCATTAAACGGGAGCAAAATTCCTGTTCGGTTAAAACGGTATCTGGTTTTTTACTTTTACCCATCGAATGCCTGAGTTCTGCTGTTCCACTTGCTTTCAAATCGTTTCTAAATTTTTCATTGTGAATCCAACATGAAATATAAATGAAATCATGCAATCTGTCCATCAAATCGGAATTTCTCGGAATTGCTACTCCCATAAACCATAAAGTTTGGCGAGATTTCCAAGGTTTGTTTCTGTTACTTCCTCGACGTTTAGCAGCAAATCCAACAAGTTTACAAACTTCAATTGCTATATGTGCTTTATTAAATTTTAAAGCTTGCAAAACTCCTTCAAGTGAAGCACATTCAATTTCAAATGAAGCGGATTCAATTCCAAATGAACCGTTTGAAATTACTAATGAATTTTTAACTTTTTCAATTGATTCTTTAAAAGCCAAACTTTCTTTTATTTCAATTGGCAGAAACTCACTACCCAATTCAAGCATAAATTTTCTTGCTTGAAAATTTGATAATTGTGCAGCAAGTCCACCATGCGTGCTTCCTATATCCATCGTAGTATTTGTTATTTCAAAGTTTTCTAATTTTATGCTATAAAATTTTTGATGCCAATTTAATCCGAGTTCAGGTTTATATTTTTCAGTTGAAGTCATATCTACATGACCATCCACAAAAATTTTATCTATTGTGAATGTTTCTTCACTACGTAACAACTTTATAGTATCCCCTATTTTCAAGTCGGTAAATATGTTTGGCATATATTTTTATTTGAAAAATTATAAAAATTTTTTTTGTTAAAACGAAAAAAAATATAATAGTATTAAACTATTATATTTTCATTATTAAAATATATTAAAGAATTAATAAAGTCTTCTGTTATGTTTGTAGGTTTAGTAGTCTTGCAATCTATTCCTAAAATTGGATTAACTTCTTCTATGATAATTTTATTTTCATTTCCTATAAATTCAAAAACAGAATCGGAAGTAACGAATTTTATGTCTTTCTGAGTTAGATTTTTAAAAAGTTCATCGGATACTTTTTCAATTGGAATTTTTATAGAATCCCAAAAATCTGCTTCGGATTTAGGTTCTATTTCAGAATTATAATAAGCTGTATGTAAATTTTCGATAAAATTTTCATAATCTATACGAGCATTATATAATTTATTTCTATGTTTACAAACCTTATTACATATTTTCTTTAAATCTGTTAATCTGATAAATATAGTAGCCAAATCGTCAGAATCTACGCAACTATCTTCGATGCGGATTGTATAGAAACTTGGATAAATTTTAGATTTTTTAGTATTTAGTGGCATTTATATAAAAGTTAATGTTGATGTGATGTCTAGAGTATAATTATTTATTAAAAATTGTTTAAAACTTTTTATAAAATCGTAGTATACTCTAACCCATGTTGTTTAAAACCCCAAAGCAAAAAGAAAGTAGTAAAATAAAACGTATGTTAATAACTCCAAAATAATGTATTTGAAATTATTTTACTAAATCCAAGTTCGATTACAATGTGTGCAATAATACTTATGTGTTTGATAATCTTTTTTACAAGGACGACCACATTCAGCACAAAAAGATACAATTAATGGATGTATTGGTGTGCGTTTTATTTTATCGCTTTTAGTAGTTTTTGGTTTTTTAAAGACCCAAAATATTTTTTTAATGAATTTAAACATGTTTATTTTAATTTAAGTATATATTTAATATTATGTTATTACTTATCTTTTATTTGGTTTAATATTAAATTCTACAAATCCATCAGTTTTAATTCTAAGCCCACAGTCTTGACATACTCTTATAGATGCATTATCCAATGATGTATATTTTACAAATTTAGTATTTGTATGTTTACATGTAACTGAAGATTTTTTAATTATAGTTGTTTTAATTAATATGGTTTTTAATAACTTAAATATATTCATGTTGATTTTTATTAATATAAGAAAATAAATTTTGAAAGTAAGAGAATCATAATAACTTTCTTACTTTATAAGTACGTTTGAAAATTATTTTAAATTTCCTAAATTAAGCATAATACCTTGACCGTTACCCATCATATATGTTGGTAGTTCCCCCGACCATTTATTAATCCATTCTAACTCAATGATTTTCGGATTACTTGCTATTGATGCACCTTTAATTTTAAGCGCTTCAGCCTCACCCATAGAGGTTTGTATAGCTATATCTTTATTAATTTTAGCTTGAATTAATAATTCTTGTTTTTGTTTGGTTACGTCTACTAATCTTAATGCTTCTTGTTCGGCGAGTTTTTTATTATTAATAGCTGTTTCATATTCGATGTTATAATGCACTTCTCGAATACCAGCTTCTATTAATGTAATCTTATATTTGCTTAATTGTGTAGTTAACAGTTTTTCTACATTTAATTGAATGCTATCTCGTTTAACAGTATACGCATCAATAACAGCATAATTTTTAACAGTACTTGCTACAACAGTTTTAGTAATTGCTCGAATTAAATTTTCTTCTATAAAAGCTAATTTTGCAGAAAAATTTCCTCCTGGTATGTTTTTATAAATATATGATGCATGACTTTCATCAAGTTGCCAAGTTACTGACAAATCATAACCTAATTTTATACCTTCACCAGTAGGAGTCCAAATAGCATCTGCGCGAGCTTTTTGACCTTCTTGTGCAGACTGTGCAAAAGTGTATACATTTACAGTTTTTTCCATGTAATCTACAGTATTCCATAGAGCTACAATATGCCAACCTGTTTGTAATGATTTATCAGATACTCCAGTTGGGGTTATAACAATTCCAACTTCTGTAGGTGATACTTTTACAATAAGCATAGAAATTAAAAATAAAACTAATCCTACTGAAATAGAAACAATTCCGAGAGGCAATTTTTTATAATTTCTGTTGTTTTTTTGAGTAACATTAAGTATTAATGCTACGATTCCATATGCAACAGATAGGAATCCTAATAAGCTAATAAAAAATAACATAATTTAATTTGTTTAGTGAATAAAATGAAAATTTTAAAATTTTAAGAAATTTTTAATAGAAAAATCTTTTTTTGATTTTGAATTAAAAGCCGCAATAGCTGCTATTGCGAATCCAAGTAATGATAGAATAATTGCAAATTGCATAATAAATGAAGTTTTAGTTATTTTAAAAATGTTTTATAAAATTCAGTTCTAATATCATAGTCCTTTAAATCCCACATAGGTTTAACAACATATTTACCATTATCTTTAACACACATTCTGCCGAATTTATGTGCTTCTGATAAATCTTCCCATGGTGAACCTATATTGCGCAACATTGATAACATATCCAATGTCGATTTTTTATGTAATTCATTATGAGAAAAATGATGTTGTGCTTTCCCACTAATTGAATTTCTTACACAATCTTCGAATCTCCAATAAACAGAATTTCGCATTTCAATTAATGCTAAATTTTCTTTTATCAATTCTGGAGTTTCTACAAATTTAAGTTTCCAATATTCTAATTTTCGCAAATCACCATCGTTTAAACATATAGCTCTTCCATCGAAATATGCTGGTGTGATTAAATCCATTTTAATTTTTACAGAATCTATAATTACATTTGTAACAAATTCATTAGTAGACATACTTAATTTAAATGTATTCTCTAATAAATTTTGTCTAACACTTTCTAATTCTTGATAAATTCGAACTTTGTTAAATTCTTCTGTAATTATACTCGCACCAATAGAAATTATCTTTGTTAAAGAACCACCATAAATTTGCTGTGTTGTGTCTTTGCCAAAATCATCAAATACGATAGTTATTTCATCACTTTGACAATATCCAAATAAAGCATTTTGACTTTTACAAATAGCCAACATGGAAGTATCAATAGCTGAAATAATCCTATCGTCAAATGGACGATTTAACTCATTTAAAGTATTTACGTATGTATGAAACGATTTACCATCATAGCGAGCTACTATATAGCTTTTAGGTTTAGCGTATATTTTGAATATTTTTTCATATGCTTTTATTCTTGCGCCAAGTGTGTCTTTTTTATCTTGTTTTTTAGACATTTTGAGTTTAACTTAAAAGTTATAACTTATTTTTTTCTTCGTTTAGGTGCAGTATAAACGTGAGTTCTTTCAGTTAACTTCGTTACAATAGTACCTTTGTTTAGGTCATACATAGATACTGCTATTTCAACTTTATCACCAACTATGATGTTAATGTTGTGTATGCGAATTTTTCCAGAAATTCCACATTTTACAATATGTGCATTTTCCAATTCAACATCAAACGTTGCATTTGCATGCTTATCTTTTACTACACCAGTTAGGTGTATATTTTCTTGTTTTGCCATGTGTTAATTTTAAAATTATAAAAATTTTTTATTATAAAACGAAAATTTTTTAACCCACTTATAGTAGGTTAAAAAATTCGGTTTCGGTTATGATTTTTGTTCCATATACGTTAGCTTTATCAAGCTTATCATTACCAGGTTCACTACCTACAACTACAAATGTAGTAGTTTTTTTAACTCCGCTGTGGAATTCTCCTCCATTTTTAATGATTAAATCTTTGAAATAATCCCGAGGTTTAGAGAGAATTCCAGTAATTACAAAGCCTTTACCAGCTAATTTATCTCCAGTTGCAACTTTTTGATATGAAAAATTCAAACCATGATTTTTTAGTTTTTCAATTTCATTTTTAATTAATTTCAAATAACTTACAACTGAATTGCCAATTATAAAACCAAAATCTGGCATAGCTGCAATATCATTAACATTAGCAGCTATTAAATTATCTATATTACCAAACCGTTCACATAATTTTTTAACGCGAGTTTCGCCAGCTTTTGGAATACTTAAAGAGTATAAAACTTTTTCAAAAGGCATTTTCTTTGAATCTTCAATTCCTTTCAAAATTTTAAAAGCAACGGTTTGACCAAGTCTATCAACTTGAAGTAATTTTGGTAAAGTTAAATCGTAAATATCACTAAAAGTAGTAATATATCCAGCATCCACTAATTTTTCAACTCCAGCTTCACCAAATCCAATAATATTCATCCCTGATTTTCCAACAAAATGTTCAAGCCTGCCTTTTATTTTAGCATCGCAAATTGGATTTAAACAGAAAATACCTATCATATCTTCGATTTCATAAAGCAATTCTCCACAAACAGGGCAATGTGTTGGTTGTAATATTTTTATTTTTGTAAAAGTTCTTTTTGATACATCTACACCTACTACCTTAGGAATTATTTCTCCACCTTTTTCCACCAATACATAATCGTCTAAGTAAATTTCCATAGCATCGATCCATTCATAATTATTTAATGTAGCTCGTCTTACGACAGTATTACATAAATTAACAGCTTCAATATTTGCCACAGGAGTTACTCTACCAGTTTTTCCAACTTGAACGTCAATGCTCAACAATTTAGCGCTTGCTCTTTCAGTTTCAAATTTATAAGCAGTAGCCCATTTAGGATTTTTTGAAGTGTATCCAATGGTTTCTCGAATTGCAATATTATCGACTTTTATTACTAAGCCATCAATGTCAAACGGTAAAGAATGTCTATTTTTAGTAATTTCCGAAATATAGGTTTCAACTTCTTTTAATGTTTTTGATATGTGGGGTAAATTAACAACGAAGCCAAGTTGTTTTAAATATGCAATTCTATTGTATTGAGAATTACTACTAAAACCAATTACTTGTTGCATACAATATTCCAATTCAGATTCCGACTCCACCAATATTTGATAAAAATAACCATGCAATTTTCGTTTACTTACTTCTTTTGGTGATAATAATTTAAGGGTACCAGAAGCTAAATTACGTGTGTTTGCATAAGGTTCTAATCCAGCTCTTTCTTTTTCGGCATTTATTTTATTAAAATCGTCTTTATACATTAAGATTTCGCCACGAACTTCGAAGTATGCAGGAACATTATTCAATTTTGTAGGAATGCTTTTTATTGTTCTGACATTTGAAGTAACATTATCACCTTGTACACCATTACCACGAGTAACTGCATGCGATAATTCTCCATTAATATAAACTAGAGAAATTGACGCACCATCATATTTTAATTCAGTTGTGTATATAATTGTTTGATTCGCAACTGATTTATTTACTCGATTTTGAAATTCGAAAATTTCATTAATGTTATACGAGTTTCCAATTGATAACATTGGGAATTTATGTTGAACTTTAATGAATCCTGTAGTTAAATCGCTACCAACTCTTTTAGTAGGAGAGTTAGGATCATTGATTTTAAATTGCAATTCTAATTTAGCTAATTCTGCCAATTTAGAATCAAATTCCCTATCTGAAATTGTTGGGTTATTATTAACGTAATAATCAATGTTATGTTGATTTAACTCCGCAGTTAATATTTTAATTCTATCTAAACTCATAATGATATTGATTTATGTTTAAATTTTGTTTGAGCGTATAATTTTGCTTCTTTATCTTTGGGTAATATAACAAGACCTCTATGTAATATAGAATTGGGTGCAGAATATTGATTTTTAATTCGCCAATAGTATAATTTTAAATCATATTTTACATTATTAAAAATAATATAAACATCGTAAATATCATCTTTAATAAATGGATATTCCTTAATTTCAATACCTTTACTAATACGAGTATTAAAGGAAGAAAATACTTGATGTGTGCCTAATGTTTTTTCAATTTCACCATGAAAATAAATTCCATCGTGTATCATATTCGTAGTGTCGTCGTTACGACTAAAAATTTTAAACTTCATTACTAATTCTTACTGTATATTGATATAAAACCTTCAGATAATTTTGAAAGTATGTGATCATAAATTGTTATATTTTTATTATATTTTTCTAACGAATTTGTTAATGCAATATTAATTTTAATTTCACTAATCAATTCTTTTTCATGTTTAATGTTAGGATTTAATAAATATTCACACAATTCATTTTTATGTAAATCGCTTATATTTTTATCATTAACCATACCATGTATTATAAACTTAATTAATAATAAATTAAAATCTATATTAAAATCATTTGTAAAATCTAACTTAGTATATTCTAAAATTTCATTTAACAATTCTTTAGATGTAATTTTTCCTGTAGAAATCGCACTTATTATTTCTTCTAGTTCTTTTAACTCGTCTTTGTTGATTAAAGAATTATCTCCGACCAGATTAAATTTATAAAAATCTATTATTAGATCAGTGAATATTGATGTTATTGTATTCATATTATGATGCACATTTAGATACTAAAATAAAAATTGCGAAAAATATAAAAGCATAAAATATTATATTTACATTAGAATATGAATCTTCGACTGCAGCAGCTTCTACTGTATGAATAGATTCTTCCGAATGCCTTAATAAACATTCACATTTAATATTTTCAATTTGATCTCTATCCAAAATTGTCAGATTTTTTTCATTGTGGATTAATACTCCAGGAGTTGAATAATCCCAACCATACATAGCCAATATTTTAACCGTTGGGGTTTCAAACGTATGTGCATGTATTGTTGATATTGTGTGTGCAGCTGTATGTGACATTTTTATTTTATTTAGGTGATAGTAGTCTAAATTCGCTTAAAATGTTATTATGTTTTTGTTTATAAACATTAAATATTTCATCCCAATTAAACATAATCAATATTTCCCAATACAAATCATTGCAACTGGAATAATTTTCTATTTTTCCAGTTTTTAATATTTGTATTGCAAAATCAACTATTCGAAATGAATGCCATAAGGATTTTTGACCAAGCAAATAATCTTTTTCAACAGTTAATTTTTTCTTAGCTTTCACAAATGAATGTGAAGATTTTTGACTAATTGATTTTCTTATGTTATATAAATTTATTACAAACTTAAATTTAACTAATTCTTTAAGTATTAGATTTTGTGGAAGGAATTGACATTCTAAAGCTGATATTTCACATAAATCTAATCGAGTTTGATGTTCTTCTTTTGTGTAAAATTGAACGTTTATTAGATTGTCTGAAAATTGTTCGGTAGTTTTTTTCTTAACGATAACAATAAAATCATACTGGATTTAATTTAGCTCTTTTTATAATTTCTTCTAACATATAAAATTTAGAAAATTGTCCATACTTGTTTTTATAAAAGTGTCTTTGTATATAATGGACATATATTCAAATAATCTTTCTTGTCCCCCGTAAGTTAATGCCATCAACAACTGATTTTCCGTAATACCAGAATTGTTCGAAACTCTATCATACTCTTTATCTTCAATAAGTAAATCTGCATGATCAGAATTTCGTCTACGTATAAATACTTCAATGAAAGCTTCTGGTTCCATAGTTTTGATTTTAAAATCTTCGATATAAACACCAGTATATAAACTAAACATAACAATACCATGATAGCCAACAATGCTAAATTGACATACAGATTTTGTTACAGGAAACTTAAGTCCAACTTTATCAGTTTCGGAAATAAATGCAATTCTTTTTTTCATACTTTTATTATATTTTAAAAAATTATAAAAAAATTTTTCAAAAAAACGAAAAAAATAATTAAAAATTCTTTGAGTACAGGATAGGATTCGAACCTACGCAATCTTTCGATTATAATGATTTTGCAGACCATCTCATTACCACTCTGACACCTGTACATTTAGTTTGATTAAAATAGTAATTATTTTACTACTTTAACACATAACCCAATCTTACTAATTCATCTTTAATTTCATCGGTTATTTCAGTAACAACTTCAACTTTACACGTATCTTTAGATATTTGCGTAACTTTATTCAAGACATATGAAATCGTTTGATTAATTTCACCTTGTTTGTATAGCGTAAAACAAACTGGTCTACTTATACAATCCCACATGTTTATAACTTGAAGTTGTAAGTATGGTTCTGCAACTTCTTCCAGATTTACATATTGTGTGCTTCCGTATATAATCATGAGTTTAATAATTTACGATTTAATGAATTTAATATTCTTAATACATGCATGTTTGGGTTAAGTCCTCTATTATCCATTTTAAATTTATTATAACTCCAATTAAAGAAATTTATAATAAATTCTCCAACAGCACCACTTCTACTTACACCAGCTTCACAATGTACATAAAAAGCAGTTTTCTTTGAATTGGCTTTAAGAAAATTAATTATTTCCATGCCTTGTTGTTCTGTAAATGCATGTTCTTCATTTTCAGCAGCGTCATTAAATGCTAAATTAAGAACATTTGAATGAGACTTTTTAAAGAAAAATCTATATGGTGTAGTTCTATCTACATTTACTATTGAAATAAATCCAACGTTAGTAAATAGTTCTACAGTAGAATCATTTATTTCATTTTCTTTGATGAATTCTTCAAATTTAGTACGAGAAAATATTTTTACGTTTGACATATTATTTTAGTTATTTAATTCTATGTATGTTACATAGTAACATGTATCTGTTTTAAAGTTTATTATTTGTACGTGTCTATAATTAATATAATAAACTTTAGAATCGTATATTATATTATTATCCTTTATAAGATTTTTATATATTTGTTTGTTATCTAATGTGATTTTTATAGTTAATCTATCTATATAATTAGATTTAACGCTTAATTTTACATTATAATAATCCCAACCATATCTGTTTTCAGATAACATTTTAATGCTATCATTTTTTAATTCTTGATAAACATTATTAATGTCTTTACTAATATATTTGCTAAAATCTGGTGGTTGAGCAAATATATTAAGTGTTACAAATAAAAGTAATATAAGTAGTAATTGTTTCATTTTTTAATTTATATATTTTTAGTCTTCATCACATAAATCTTGGTCAAATATAGCTTCATAAGATAAATCATTAAAAAATACATTTCCGAAAATATAAGGTTCCCAAGATTCTCCTATTTTATGATATGTTTTAATACCTGAAATTTCTTGTTTGGCATATCTAGCTAAAATTATCCCAAGCAGCATAGCACTTGGTTTAGCACAACCATCTCCATCAATAAGTTTATTATACATAATTTGATGGTCTTTTTCTAATTTTTCTAAAAAATAAATAGAATTATATGCCCAATAAGCTGCTACAAATTCTTTATAATTATGTTCGGATTCATCTGTCCAGTTAGCAAAAATATGAGTATATCCTTTATAATCAGTAAATTTGAATTTACCAATTTTTGACATGAAATTGAAATTAACTTCAATACTTTTCTCTAACATTTCTTCCAATGAATTTACCACAAAAATAGTTTTTTTGATATGACTAGTATTAACTATTTTAAATAAATGTGCTAATACTAATGCTCTTGCATTTCTATTTTCTTTATAAATTTTAGCTTCGAATTCTGATAAAGTTGTCGGAATATCAACAGTTTCAATAAATACTATTAAGAATTTATTTTTTAAATTCATAGCATTATTGACTGCAAATCCTATTTCAGCTAAACTTCCGAAGCCAAAAGTTTCATTTAACACTGGAAATACTATAATATCATCTTCAACTAAATGTTTTGCTTCATTTTCAGCCATTTCAGGAGTCCAATGTTCAACTTGAGGATTGAAAAATTCTATTCCAAGTTCATTATATTTTTCAATGAATTGTTTACGCCAAGTGGAATTTCCACATGTACCAAATAATCCAATCATAGTATTAAAGTATTAAATGTGTTATAAATAAAAAAGCCGCATAATTGCAGCTTTCGTGCGGAAGCGAAGGGAATCGAAAATATATATTCAATTAGAATATATAAAATAAAACATATATGATTCCGCTATATACAGAAATGGAATACAAAAATAGTAATAGTGCTGATTTATTACCATTTAAATGTGAATATTGTTCAATTATTTTTCATAAAACTAAAAAATTAATTTCTAAAGATATTAATAAAGCATATGCTTTTAAATATTGTTCTAGATTATGTTCAAATTGTTCTAATTATACTGGAATTCTATTAAAATGTAAACGCTGTTCAACAGAATTTATTAGAATTAAATCTCAGACGAGTATAAATAATTTTTGTTCTAAATCATGTGCTGTAACGTATAACAATAAACATAAAACAACTGGTACACGCAGATCTAAATTAGAAATTTATATCGAATCTCAACTAAAAAATTTATATCCAAATTTAGATATATTATTTAATGATAAAACAACAATTAATTCAGAATTAGACATCTATATACCATCATTAAAATTAGCATTTGAATTAAACGGTTTATTTCATTATGAACCTGTTTTTGGTCAAGATAAACTTGATAAAATAGTTAATAA
>JFJP01041912.1_pt1 | contig 21110 bp, 21 predicted proteins | sample 431651 | NCBI WGS metagenome assembly JFJP01 (sample SAMN02602958, study PRJNA72255) | Microbial mat metagenome, whole genome shotgun sequencing project. | biome: fresh water; feature: sink hole; material: water; isolation source: purple microbial (photo- and chemosynthetic) mats found in...
GAGTTAGAGTTAGTATTGTTTTGTATGTTTTCTTTATTCATTTTTTTATAAAAAATAATCCCCAAATATTATTCGGGGATTTGAATTTCGTTATTTATTAAATTATTAATTTCAATATGTAATTTTGGAAGATGATTAATAATAATTGCCCAAATACTCTCATCTGATACACTATCATATCCATGAATAATCTGATTTCTAAGCCCTACAATTCGCCTTGCATTTTCAATTGGAAATTCTGGATTAATTGCTAAGATACGATTCATTGCTTCCCCAATTATTTCAAGGTTACGTTCAACAGCTCTTTTTAATAAAATATTTTTCTTGTAATCCTGAAATAATTTTGGTTTGTTTTCGAAAAACATTTCTGTTTCATCGATTGCCAATTTTTTATATCGTATAGGTATTTAAGTTGTCGCTCGTTCATAAAATATTTTTTTTTCTCTATCAATTACTTTTCTGAAAATTGGATTCCGAATGGACTGATTTTCAACTAAATCAATAGGTCGTTGAAATAAAACTTCAATCTTTTCTTTAAAATCCATGTAGTTGTCAAAATATTTCGAAAGGTCTAAAACCGATTCACATTGTGATTTTCACAAAGTTCAATCAGTTTTTCTCTATTTTGTTCAACAATATTCATATCTCTTTAATTTAATGATTTGATATTTATTCAGTTGCAAAAGTAATGAAATTTTCTATAATTTCAGTTTTTTACAATAATATTCAATTGTTAGCTGTTCTTAAAAATTCCCCTTTAGGGGTTAGGGGCAGAACCGGAAAACTAATCCCCACTCGAACCTGCTGATATGGAAAATCTTTTATACCATATTGATATTGAGCAAAATAATCCATATAGCCTGCCAGTATGGTAAATTTTGCTGCATAAACTAAGGGTGCATCGCCATAATCAAATCCATAAGTTGGATGTGTATGCATCCAGCCCCAATAGCCCGAAAGTGTGTTATCTAATTTCCATTTTTCGTTACCAATTACCAGTTTAGCACCATACATCGGAGCATCATTTTGGCGGCTGCCGGTAGTTTCCCAAACAAGAAATCCCAAATTTGCTACGGTTCGAATTTCACTGATAAATTTACTTTTTGTGTAAAACGATTTGCCAAATTCCACATCGAAATAATAGCCCGGAGTGTCGAAATAACGTCGTTCGTCAAACATTGTTCCCGAAGCGGTTTTTAAAGTCGAATTAAATATGATTGCCGGTGCATTTTTGCGCTCTTTCAAAAGCGAAATGCGTGTTTGCACATACAAATCACCATTTGGCTTTCCTGTCAGGTTTCCGTTCATTCCGCGTTTGATACTAAGTTCCGGCGTAACGGTATAATTTTCTAACGTAGTAAACCAAAGTTTCAACGAGACGCGCTCGGGTAGGAGCGGGAGCTCCATTTTTACGTAACCATTTGTGGTTTTATCGCCATATCCAAAGTAATAATCGCCCATTAAACTCACGGTTGTCTTTGTTGGAATACGTGCATCGGTCATTTCCGGAACTGGATTCGCATTTGGCCCAAACCATGCCGGGGCGTATTTTACGGTTTTTCATGTGTTATAATTAATTATAAATCAATTAAATATATTATATTTTACTCTATTATTTCAAATTCTGAAAGCACTTTTATAGATTCATTCTTAACAAGATTCGATTCCTTTTTAATTACTTTTACTAAGTCTAATCTATTATAAATTTTGAAATAATTCTCACTGCTTTTTTTGGTGTGTAAATTATTTTGTATTTTTTTCATTTGCGTTCTTTGTAAGTTTTTTTGGTTCAAAATATTTGCAAATGTATTACTTTTTGATTCACTAACAATGAATATTCATTCTTACAATGTATAAAAAATCCCATTTTCTATACATTATTTATATCGAATGTATGGTTTTTCTTCTTTTCGAAACATACTTCTGTCAATTCTAAACAATTTCAGTTGTAAATGAGTTTATTGTATTCTGCAATTAACAATAAAATTGATAACTTTGCAGCCTTTTCTCTAACTCCCCGCAATTTATCCCGACGAAGACGGGAGGGGTTACATTTGATATATTTTTATGAAGATTTCGAATATAGAATTTCCTGATAAACCACTTTTTTTAGCGCCAATGGAGGACGTTACAGATCCGGCGTTTCGCCTGTTGTGTAAGCGTTTTGGAGCTGATATGTTGTATACAGAATTTGTTTCGTCGGAGGCATTAATTCGTGATGTAAACCGAACGAAACAAAAGCTCACTATTTATCCCGAAGAACGCCCGATTGCCATTCAGATTTATGGGCATGACCCTGTTTCGATGGCTGAAGCTGCCCGAATTGCCGAAGAAGCTCAACCGGATATTATTGATATAAATTTTGGTTGTCCGGTTAAAAAAGTAGCTGGCAAAGGGGCAGGAGCGGGGTTGTTACGAGATATTCCTCGTATGCTTCAAATTACCAAGGATGTGGTAAATGCAGTACAACTTCCTGTAACCGTAAAAACCCGATTAGGGTGGGACGATGATAGTAGAATTATTGTTGATTTGGCGGAACAATTGCAGGATTGTGGCATTCGGGCGCTAACTATTCATGGTCGTACACGCGCACAAATGTACAAAGGTGATGCAGATTGGACTCTGATTGGCGACGTGAAAAACAATCAGCGCATGCAAATTCCGATTATCGGTAATGGTGATGTTACAACGGCCGAACGTGCTTTGGAATGTTTTAACCGATATGGCGTGGATGCTGTAATGATAGGTCGTGGATCTATTGGTAAACCTTGGATTTTCAGTGAAATAAAACACTTTTTTCAAACAGGTGAGCACAAGCAAATGCTAACTTTCGACGAACAAAAAGCCATTCTCAAAGAGCATATTATTGCTTCGGTTAAATGGTTGGATGTGGACGATGATTTAATTCCAGATACGCTTTTTGATATACGTCTCAAAGGAATCATTCACAGCCGCCGACATTTAGCTGCGAGTCCGGTTTTCAAAGGAATACCCAATTTTAAAGAAACAAGAATTGCTATGTTACGTGCCGAAACATTAAATGATTTATTTCGAATTATTGATTCTGTTGAAGAACCTTTGCAACGTGAATTTATAAATCCGATTGACGAAACGCTTACTTGTATAAAATAATACTCTAAAACAACTCATTATGTTTAAACATTTAAAAATCAAACTTTTATTCCCAGTATTGGGTTTAGGAGGTATTTTGCTTATGACTCCATCTTGTAATAATGCTAACAAACTTATTTCAGGTATTGACCTGAAAAATCTGGACACAACCGCTGTTCCCGGAACTGATTTTTACCAATATGCCTGTGGTGGTTGGATGAAGAATAATCCACTTACGGGTGAGTATGCTCGTTTTGGTAGTTTTGATAAATTAGCTGAAAATAATCGTAAACAGTTACGAGAACTGATTGAGGAAATTGCTGCTAAACCTGCCAACAAAGGAACGGTTGAACAAAAGATTGGTGATTTGTACAATCTTGCCATGGACAGTGTAAAACTGAATAAAGATGGCATAAAACCTGTTGAAAATCAGTTAAAAGCTATTGCATCGATCAAATCTACTCAAGAGTTAACTAAATTAATGCCCGAACTTTTGAAAACAGATGTAGATACTTATTTTGCTTTGTATGTGGATGCCGACCTTATGAATAGTAATGAGTATTTGGTGCAAACTTATCAAAGTGGTATCAGTTTGGGTGAGCGTGAATATTATTTGGACAATGATGCTCAAACAACTAACATTCGTAATAAATACAAAGAACATGTAGTTAAAATGTTTCAGCTTTTTGGTTTTGCCGAGCCTGTGGCTAAACAAAATATGGAATCGGTTCTTAAAATCGAAACTCGCTTGGCAACTGCTGCTTACGATCAGATTAAGCTACGTGATCCACACGCTAATTATAATAAAATGAGTGTTGCTGATTTGCAGAAATTAGTTCCCGCCATTAATTGGAATGAATATTTAAAAGCAATGGGTGTAGCTCAAATTAAGGATATCAGTGTCTCGCAAAAAGAATCGTTAATTGAGGTTGGAAATATTATAACTACTGAGCCATTAGCTACACAAATTGCTTACTTGCAATGGAAAGTAATTGATGCTGCTGCGGGTTATTTAAGCGATAATATCTACGCTCAAAATTTTGATTTTTATGGTAAAACGTTGTCAGGAAAAACCGAACAAACACCACGCTGGAAACGTGCTGTAAGTAATGTAGATGGTGTGCTCGGCGAAGCAGTAGGTCAAATGTATGTGAAAAAATACTTTCCTGCCGAAGCGAAGGAGCGTATGTTGAAATTAGTGAATAACCTCCAAGCATCTCTTGGCGAACGGATCAATGCTTTGCCTTGGATGGGTGATTCTACTAAACTAAAAGCGATTGATAAACTTAATACGTTCCACGTGAAAATTGGTTATCCTGATAAATGGAGAGATTATGATAATCTTGATATTACCAAAGATTCATATTATGCCAATATCCAACGTGCCAACCGTTTCGAAAGTGCTTATATGTTTGCCAAAGCAGCTCGTAAAGAGGTGGATAAAGAGGAATGGTTTATGACACCACAAACTGTGAATGCGTATTATAATCCTTCAACGAACGAAATTTGCTTCCCTGCAGGTATTCTTCAATATCCGTTTTTCGATATGAATGCTGATGATGCTTTCAATTATGGTGCTATTGGTGTAGTTATCGGTCACGAAATGACACATGGATTTGACGATCAGGGCTGTCAGTTCGATAAAGATGGTAATCTGAAAAATTGGTGGACTGCTGACGACAAAAAGAATTTTGATGCGCGTACAAAAGGGTTAGCTGATTATTTCGATGCTATTGAAGTTGCTCCAGGAACCAAAGCAAATGGTAAATTTACCTTGGGTGAAAATATTGCTGATCATGGTGGTTTGCAGGTTTCGTATAATGCATTTACTAAAGCCACTAAGGAATCACATTTGGCTAATGTTGACGGCTTTACACCAGAGCAACGTTTCTTCCTTTCGTATGCTAATGTATGGGCTGGAAATATCCGCCCTGAAGAGATTTTGGTGTTAACCAAGTCTGACCCTCATTCGCTTGGTAAATGGCGTGTAAATGGAGCTTTACCGCATATTCAGGCGTGGTACGACGCCTTTGGTATTAAAGCAACTGATGCCATGTATGTAAAAACGGAAAATCGGGTAAGTATTTGGTAAACCTCACCCCTTAATCCCCTCTCCAATTGGAGAGGGGAGAAAAAAATAAGGCAGAGCCTCATCAGCATCTGCCTTATTTTTTTTGCGGTTATACACCTTTTTACTTTCCACTATTTTGCGATAATTAATCGCTTTACCGTGCGTTTTCAGTTCCTCTTCACGGCTTTGCTTTCGCGAAGCTTTTACCTGCTCAAGCACTTTGTTTTTTGTTTTCATTTTTGATTATTTATCCGAGTAATGTCCTTTGGCTGCTATAATAATTACAATAATATTTTCATTATCTACTTGATACACAATTCTGTTTTTATCGTCTATTCTTCTCGACCAATAACCAGCTAAGTTATGTTTAAGTGCTTCGGGTTTACCTATTCCTAGATATGGATGAAGGCTTAATTCTTCAAATATCCTGTCAATCCGCTTAATTATAGCTTTATTTCCTGATGTATGTAATATCACAAGATGTTTTTTTGCTGTATCAGTTATTTTCAGAGTATATCGGGCCATATATTTGTAGCATCTACTATAGTCGTTGTTTTTCCGTTAAGCACATCAATTTTTCCTTTTTCTATGGATTCAAGAATTTTACTATCTGAAAAATAAATTTCATTTTCCATTGTTTCACTTATTGGAACTAATAGAAATGGTCTTCTTTTACTACCTCTGTGTACTACAACCCTTTCTTTTTCAGCAAGTTCGAAGTAGTTTTTTTGATTTTCACGAAATTCGCGCGATGATATTATTTTCATTTTGTGTACCAATTTGTGTACAAATATAACACTTTTCTTCTAATTATGTTTTATCACTTCTTTTTTATTCTTAATCAACGTATCATTACATTAGCTTATAACCACATCTCTCTCCCCATTTTCAACTTCCGTAATTTCCACATTTACAACCGAATCGGGTAGGAGAGAAGCTATATTTTTCGACCATTCGATAAAACAAAGGTTACCGCTGTAAAGATATTCTTCTACGCCAATTTCCAATGCTTCTTCCATTTTATTTATCCGATAACAATCGAAATGATAAATGATGCGACCATCGATAGTTTCGTATTCGTTCACTATTGAAAACGTTGGAGAGTTTACGGTTTCTGTTACCCCAAGTTCTTCACAAATTGCTTTTATGAATGTTGTTTTGCCGGCACCCATTGTTCCGTTAAATGCAAAAACGGTTTTATCGCCAATTTGCTCAATAAATTGATGCGCTGTTTTGTTTATAGTTTTTATCGATTTTATTCGCATTCTTTCAATAACTTTCTTTTAACCAGTGATTTAGAAATACATCATTAATGCAATATGTACTTTCTTTAATTGTGTGTATTTTGTTAATTAAGTCCTTTTCAATTAGTGCTTTCATTAGTCTTTTTGAATTAGAAGCAGTACCAATCTTATATCTCATCAGAAAATCTTGTGAGGTAATCTTACTAATACCTTCTTCTTTTGCAATTGCTATTAAGTAATTCCATTGTGCTTTTGTTAGTAATTCTCTAATTTGTAAAAAACTCAATTTGGTTTCTTCAATTATTTCAAAATATGAATTTTTAACAAGTTCAATATCAATTTGTTCAGGCTTCATGCCATATAATTTATTACACAGTTTTTGTGTATAAAATGTATATGTTTTTGTCAACGAAAGAATTAAATTTATCGCTTCATTTGTTACATTCATCTCCCCTTTTTCGAACTTTTCCTTTATAAATTCAGCGTATTTATTGTTTTCTATTTTGTCTAAATTCATAAACTGTGTACTCATGTAAAATGGCCTTTTAGCGTTCGAAAACATATCGTACAATATGCTTTGTTTACTTCCACAGAAAATGAATGTAATGTTTTTCAGAAATTGGATTTGTGAACGGAGAATAGCTTCGATATTTTTTTCGGGATATTCATTAATTTGTTGAAATTCATCGATAGCTATGATAACTCTTTTGTTTTGCTTTTCAATTATTTCAAATAAGTTTTGAATTGTACTTGTTTTTTCGTGTTCACTTTGGTACATAATCTGCACTTGAGGGTCACCTGTAATATTATCAAAGCTAATTAATGGCCTTAATCGTTTAATAAACTCCCAAAATATTTTACCAAATGGAGTTTTCTCAGGAAATTTTTTGAGAATCGCTTCCGAAATTCTTTTTATAAAATCTTCGAGCGTACGTGTTGAGTAAATGTCAACATATATTGTTTCAATCGTTTCATTATCTTTCAGGTTTTCAAATACATGCTGTATAAGTCCTGATTTTCCTAATCTTCGAAGTGAAACCAAGGTAACATTGTTGCCGTTTGTGCAATAATTGATTAAATTTTCTGTTTCCTTTTCTCTATCGCAAAAGTACTCTTTCGAAATATAACCTGTAGTAAGAAATGGATTGATTTGCATACTTGTATTTTTTGTGCAAATATACAAGTTTTTTTTTACCTAATGTAGATTACCTAAATAAAGTTATCTAAATTAGATTACCTAAAATAAGTTACCTAAAATAAGTTACCTAAAATAATTTACCTAAAATAAGTAATTTATTTTGATTTAACTTGTTTCACAGTTGAATATTTGCCTATAAAGTATTAATTGAAATAAATTATTCAATTCTCAGGCCTTTGAACTGACATTAAAATACTTGTAAACAATTGATGCTCTGTTAGTTCCGATAATTTCTGTAAGCTCTTCAATTTTGGATATTCTAATTCGTTTTACGCTCTTAAAATGCTTAATCAGGTCATTTTTTGTCTTTTCGCCAATTCCGACTATATTATCGAGTTCTGAAGCAACTTGCGTTTTGCTTCGCTTGTCGCGATGGAAGGTGATGGCAAAACGATGAACTTCATCTTGCATTCCGGCAAAGAATTTAAATAATTGATCAGTTGGTTTTAGACCAACTGCCTGTGGTGGAAAACCAATTAACACTTCATGTGTTCGGTGCTTACCATCTTTTGCTAATCCGGCAATTGGAATTTGCAAATTTAATTCATCTTCTATCACTTGCCGGATAACTTGCATTTGACCGATACCACCATCAGCTACAATCAGGTCAGGCAAAGAAAGTTCCTCATTAATTATACGAGTATATCGTCTGCGAACAACCTCTTTCATAGATGCGTAATCATCAGGGCCTTGCACAGTTTTTATGGTGTATTTACGGTATTCATTTTTAGCTGGTTTACCCTTAATATATACAATACAGGTTGCTACAGCGTCGCTTCCTTGTATGTTTGAGTTGTCGAAACACTCTATTTGCATAGGTAGTTTTGATAGAGCTAATTTTTCTTTTATAGCGTCCAAAAGTTGAATAGCTCGTTGATCAGGGTTCAGTTTTTCTGCTTGTTTAAGCTTATCTAATTTAAACTGACGTACATTTTGCTCTGCCAGTTCAAGCAACTTTTTTCTGTCACCACGCTGAGGGATTACCATCTGAATTCCATTTAAATCTATATCAATTTTAAATGGCAATACTATTTCTTTAGAATTACTTTTTAATCTTTCTCTTAGTTCAATTATAGCGATTGCTAAAATATCTTCTTTTGGTTCGTCTATACGTTTTTTGTATTCTATTGTGTAACCTTGAATAATACTACCTTTGGATATACGAAGGATATTTATGTATGCCGAATTTTCATTTTCATCATAAGCAAATACATCTGTGTTTTCTAATACTGTATTCGAAATTACTGATTTTGAACGGTAATTTTCAATCAATTCGTATTTTTGTTTAATCAAGTGAGCTTCTTCAAAATTGAATTCGGAAGCTAACTGTAGCATTTGACTGAATAGAATTTTACTTATTTCGTTACCATCTCCTTCAATTATTTTTTTTACATGGTCAATATGCTTGCGGTATTCTTCCATCGATTCCTTTGCTTCGCAAGGTCCATTGCATTTATGTATGTGATATTGCAAACAAACTTTGAATTTCCCCTTCTTTATATTGTCGTTGAATAAAGGTAATCTGCATGTTCGGATTGGATAGAGTTGATGAATTATTTCTAGTAGCGAATTTATTGTCCAATTCGAACTGTAAGGACCAAAATATAACGAACCATTTTTTATTATATTTCTAGTTTTAAATATTCTGGGAAAGGGTTCGTTAGTAATACAAATGCTTGGATAGGTTTTTCCATCTTTCAGTAAAACATTGTATCGTGGCTGATATTGTTTTATTAGGTTACTTTCAAGTAGTAATGCGTCTTCTTCTGTGGTTACAATAATATACTTTAATGATACAATATTTTTTACTAAAACATTAGTTTTACCCTGTTCGTGAACCTTATTGAAGTAGGAGCTAACTCGTTTCTTTAAGTTCTTCGCTTTGCCAACATATATTATTTCATCCAGTGCATTAAAATACTGATATACTCCCGGAACCTCGGGGAGTGATTCAATTTGTTCTTTTAATGTGTTGGTTGTTTTCATTAGTTTTTTTGTTCCACGTGGAACTTTTATTTATTTTTAGTAGGGGACAAGCGACTTCCTAGTCGCTTGATTGTTAATGTTTCAAGCGGTTGGGAAACCGCTTGTCCCATGAAGACCGCTTGTCCTTTACTATTTATTATTCAAATACAAAATTTGTTTCACGTGAAACAAATTACCTGCCTAACATTACTAATAAAACATTTACATCGCTTGGCGAAATTCCTGGAATGCGGCTTGCTTGTCCGATAGTTTCGGGGTCAATTTTTGTTAGTTTTTGACGTGCTTCGGTTGAAAGGGATTGGATGTTTGTGTATTCTACTCTTCCACGTAACGGAATATGTTCTAATCGCTGTAGTTTTTCGGCAATCAACTTTTCACGTATTATGTAGCCTTCGTATTTTAGAATTACCTCTGCGGACTCTACGATCTCTTCCTTTCTCGTTTTTATTTCATCAATTTTAGCTTTTAATATTGGCACAGCAGTTGCCAATTCATTTATGCCTATTTGTGGGCGAGCAATTAAATCGGATAGTTTACATCCATGTTTCAATTCAGATGAGTCCATTCTTGCTAGGAATTCATTTATATGAACTGGTTTAACTGAATAGTTTCTTACAAAGTCAATTAATTTTGATTGGTAAATTTTTTTATTTTCGAATTGCTCAGACCTGTTTTGTTTAACTAAACCTATTTCAATTCCTTTTTTAGTTAAACGCATATCTGCATCATCTTGGCGAAGGAGTAAGCGATATTCAGCACGAGAAGTAAACATGCGATAGGGTTCGTCAACTCCTTTTGTTACTAAATCATCGATAAGAACGCCAATATATGCTTCATCTCGTCCAAGTGTAAATGGCTTTCCTCCATGACAGTTTATGTGTGCATTTATGCCTGCAATGAGTCCTTGTCCACCTGCTTCTTCATAGCCCGTTGTTCCGTTGATTTGACCAGCAAAGAAAAGATTGTTAATTAGTTTCGTTTCGAGCGTATGTTTTAGTTGTGGTTTTCAAGGCCTGAAATTGTATGTATCGCATTTATCTGTGTTTGGAGTGGGAGGGAGGATGAAAAACCGTTTAAATAGTATTCATTTGAGTCAACTCCTTCTGGTTCCAAGAATAATTGGTGTGCGGTTTTATCGGCAAAAGTTATGATTTTTGTTTCAATACTTGGGCAATAACGAGGTCCAATGCTTTGTATTTGACCATTGTAAAGCGGTGAAAATTCTAAACCTTTCCGTAATTCTTCGTGTGTTTGCTCGTTAGTGTAAGTTATATGGCAACTCATTTGTTTCAAATCGCGCGTAACATCTTCCAAGAATGAGAACTTGTGGAAATCATTTTCACCGATTTGTTCAGTCATTTTGCTAAAATCAATAGTCCTTCCATCTATACGGCAAGGCGTTCCAGTTTTCATTCTATCGGATGTGAAACCAATTTCTTTCAGCTGTTCTGTTAAACCATACGATGCAGGTTCTGAAATTCGACCTCCGTTTAATTGATTTTTTCCGAAATGCATTAACCCTCCAAGGAATGTTCCTGCGGTAAGAACGACAGATTTTGCTTTCATTACAACACCGAGTGCTGTTTTTAGTCCTGTTATTGTATTTTTGTCGAAGATTAATTGTGTGACTGTATCCTGCCAAATGTACAAATTTGGCGTTTCACTCATGGTTTTAATCCATTCTTCAATAAATCTATGTCGATCGCTTTGGCTTCGTGGGCTCCACATGGCTGGTCCTTTCGAGCGATTAAGCATTCGAAATTGAATGGCTGAACGATCGGTAACAATTCCCATTTGACCGCCCAATGCATCAATTTCACGTACAATTTGACCTTTGGCAATGCCTCCAACAGCTGGGTTGCAGCTCATTTGACCAATTTTATTCATATCCATCGTTATAAGTAGGGTTTTTGAACCCATATTAGCAGATGCACAAGCTGCTTCATTTCCAGCATGTCCTGCTCCTATAACGATTACATCGTAGTTGAAATCCATTATTTTATTTACTATTTATTCTGTTATTAAATTCATTTTAATGACATATATTCGTCAACTGAAGAAATGTTTATTTGTTTTGAGATTAGTTTATATTCTTTCTTTTAATCGCTAATGTTTTGTTAAAACAGTTTTATAACAAGGTTGTTTTGATTATTGTTTCGTTTGCAAAGTTATAAAATTGTATTCATAGTTTAGTTGTTTCCTTCTATATTATCATTTTTACTTTTATTTACTATTTTTGCTGATTTACAAAAAATGGTTAGCTTTGTGTCTGTTTTCAATTTTTTGTTGATACTTTACAATTCTTTATGTCATTTTATAATCCTTCTATTCAATCTTGCTTTGAATCAGATCAATTTCAATTTATAATTGTTAAAGATTATTTGGTTGCATCGTATAGCATCTTATATCATGTCAAAAGTGAATATAGTTTGCTATCAATGAATGATATAATTGACGCTTTTCAATTGGATTTTATTAAGTTTTTATCCTATAATCAACAAAAAAATTTTTCCTTAATTTCACAGTCATTCCATTTACTTGTTGCTGAAATTGCCCTTAATGTTTTATTTGGCAAAATTAGTTCTTTTGATAGTTATTTACAATCTAACATTGATTCTTCTGATAAAATTGTATCTTTAAAAGCTATTTTTTTACGAGAATACATTATAGAGTTTATTGAATATCTGGTTTTCACAAACATTGGATCTACCAATCTGTGCGACGGTACAAAAGATTTTAGCATATTAATGGGTAAAACCCTCTACAACTCTATGAAATTCCCTGTTTTCTATAATCTATACGACCGTTTAAAGCTTTATGATAGATTACAAAGAGAATTTATTTTAGAAGTTAATCAGAAATCTCTTATTGGTTCTGATTTCATTTTAAACTTTACAATTAGAATTTGATAAAAATATCACTTAGTGTTTGAACAAAAGACGAATAAAATCAATTATAGAAATATAAAAACTATTTTAAAGAAAATATTATGGATCCCTATGAATTAAAAAGAAGAGATTTTTTGAAAAAGCTTGGGCTTATCAGTGGAGCTGCTGCTATTACTGGAGTTGGAGGTGTAGCCAGTATGCTTATCGACCAACGTGAAGAAATTGTTCTTTCGCCAGAACAAAAGCAATTTATGGATAAATACGAAAATTGGCTTGAAGATTTTAATGATATGGCAAAATATCAGAAAGTTGACCCTGAACATTTAGAAAATAATAAAAAGCTTATGGGGCTTGCCGAAGAAGCTGCTAAATGGCAAAAAGACCTCGTTCAGCACATGAAAGATGAAAACTTTGCTCGCTATTATATGATAGTTACCGAGCGGGTTACGAATACAATTTAATTCATTTGAATGAAAAAAGAGCGTAACACTAAGTGAAACGCTCTTTTTTTTATTTAAAAAATTTTGTGTTCGAAAATTTATTTCTCGATAGAAATCAGTTCAACATCGAAAATCAAGGCTGAGTAAGGTTTGATATTTCCTTGTTCGGCAGGACCGTAAGCTAATTCTTGAGGAATATACAATTTGTATTTCGAACCTACTGGCATTAACTGCAATGCTTCAGTCCAACCTTTAATAACTTGATTTACACCAAATGTAGCAGGTTCGCCACGATCAACAGAGCTATCAAAAACAGTTCCATCAATTAAAGTACCATGATAATGAACTTTTACCTGAGCTGTTTCGGATGGCACTGCTCCTGTTCCCTTTTTAATCACTTCGTATTGAAGTCCGCTTGCAGTAGTTGTAACACCCGCTTTGGCTTTGTTGGCAGCTAAAAATGTTTCGCCAGCAGCTTTATTTGCTCCATATTGGCTTGCCATTTTAGCTTGTTGTAAGCGTTGCATTGTTGTGTTTACATACATTTGAGCTTCTTCGGGCGTCATGGTAACTTTCGAGCCAAGCAAACCATTTACCAAACCTTGTTTGATAAGATCCATATCCACTTTAAGAGTTGAGTCTCCCATCAAACCTTTTTCCGATTGTTCTTTTAGTGCAGTACCAATGTTAGTACCAATACCTTCTAATTCGGCATAATCACTGTCCCCACCTTTCATACCTTCTTTAATTCCTTTAAGCAAAGCCTCTATTTTGATTTTAAGAGAATCTGCATTTGCGCTATCTTTGGCCAAATAGTAATTCTTAATTCCATTTCCGTTTGCCAACCCAAAAGCATAGTTCAGACTATCAATGTCCGTTTTTAAAGTTGGTAATTTTGCTTTATTGCTGTTACAAGCCGTGAACGCAACTACAAGTAATACAGCTAAAATAAATTTTATATTTTTCATTTTTATCAATTTTCTATTTTGTTATTTACTTAATTAGTTTGCAGGTACTGAATCAGTTGGTGCAGCTTGAGGAGCCTGAGGAGCTTGTTGTGGCATTTGCGCAGCTTGTTTTTTCATCATGTATTCCTGTAAAAATCTGTCAGCATCAGCAGCTTTCATACCTTCTCCGAAGTTATTGAGCGCGTTAACCAATCCTTGCATTACTAAATCCTGGTTGAAAGTAATGGTAGAATCGCCCATCAAACCTTGTTTTTTGTTTTGTTTGAATGAAGTACCAATCTGTAATCCCAATTTGTACATTGCATCGTTGTTTGCTTTGGCGCTGTAAGCAACATCTAAAGCTTTAACAAAAGCAGCAATGGCTTTTTCCGACGAATCTTTTTGTAAATAATAGTCCTTAATACCTTTTCCGTTGTACAAGCCAAGAGTGTAATTCAAACTATCGTTCATAGTGCTCATTTTAACCTCTTTGGCTTTGTAGCTCTCGCACGAAGTTAGTAGAACCATCGTAATCAAAGCTACGATTGTAAAAATACTTTGTTTTTTCATTTCTAAATTAATTATTTGATTTTAAATTGTTTACTTCTTTTTTGGAGCTGGTTTTGCCGCTTTTTTTACTGCTGCTGGTTTGGTAGTTGTAGCTGCAGGAACTGCTTCTACTGCAGGTGCAGGTTCTTTGAATGTTTTAATTCCGAGCAATTCTACTTCGAAAGTCAGGGTGGCGAATCCAGGTATTGGACCACCTTGTGTTCCCTGTTCGCCATAGCCGAGGTTGTAGGGTACAAAAAATTTGTATTTTGAACCAACCGACATTAATTGTACGCCTTCTGTCCAACCTGGAATAACTTGTCCTAATGGAAATTCAATCGGTTCACCACGTTCTACTGAGCTGTCAAAAACTTTACCATCGAGCAATGTACCTGTGTAATGTACTTTAACGGTATCCTGAGCACTTGGCTTTGGACCTTCGGCAGGAGTAATGACTTTATATTGCAAACCAGAAGGAGTAACCGTTACACCTTCGGCAGTAGCATTCGTAGCTAAAAACTTTTCACCATCGGCTTTTTTAGCATCTGTATCCGCTTTTTGTGCCTTTGTGATATAGGTTTTGAATACTTCGTTTGCAACTTCGGCAGTCATTAGTGCTGAATCGCCTTTCATTGCTGTTGTAAAACCTTTAATGAGTAAATCTACATTTGATTTGCCACCCGGAATTGCTTTCAGGTTTTTCGAGAAATCGTTTCCTACATTTATTCCAAGAGCATAACTCATTGAATCGATGTCGTTTGTAAATACTTTAACGCAGCAAACTGGTGCTGGAGCATTTTTGTCTTTTTTGCTTTTCTTTTCTTTTGCACTTACAGAAGCAAATACAACTACTGCTGCTGCAAGAATTAATACTGTTTTTTTCATTGAATTTTAGTTTTAACGTAAAAGCGTGAAATCGCTCAAGCGTTATTTTGTTGATTTTGATTTTATTTATATTTTAGACGAGGCATGCCTCGTCTCTACATGATTTCTAACAATTCTACTTCGAATACCAAAGTTGTGTGTGGTCCAATTTGTTGACCAGCGCCTTGAGCTCCATAAGCTAAATTCGAAGGAATATAGAGTTTCCATTTTGAACCTACTGGCATTAACTGCAAGGCTTCTACCCAACCGCTAATTACCTGTGTTACGCCAAAAGTAGCTGGTTCACCGCGATTTACAGAGCTATCGAAAACTGTTCCATTGATTAACATTCCGTGATAATGTACTTTCACTTTATCGCTTGCTGTGGGTGTTGCGCCATTTCCAGCCTCAATAACTTCGTACTGCAATCCACTGGCTAAAGTTATCACTTCGGCACGTTTTGCATTTTCGGCCAAAAATGTTTTTCCTTCATTCACAGTGGCTTCCGAAGCTTTTTCCTGCAAAGCCTGAAAAAACTCGCTTATAATTGCTTGTGCCTCTTGAACTTCCATTTCGGGTGCTTTTTGCTCCAAAATATCTTCAATGCCTTTTGCTAATTTTGCGTAATCGAGACTATCAATACCACTGTTTTTCAAATTGTTGCCCAAACTTAATCCAAGGGCATAACTTACTTTCTCCATTTTTTTTTTGAATGCAAAGATAGCTGATTTAAAGCATTCTAACTTGTTAAATATTCAAAATTAGCGGGCTGATACAACCAAAGGTAGTTTAAAAATCTTTTTTTTGCCCGTCTGTGGGTGAAACATTTCAAAATAAAGCAGATAAATACCCGTTTCGGCAATCGTTCCTTGTTGGGTTTTGCCATCCCAACTTAGAGCTCCAGAAGTTGAAAGAAGTGCATTTTGGGCAAGTTTGGCAATTTTTATTCCCGAAGGATTAAAAACCGCAACATTTGCCATAAATCCTGCATATTCGGTATTGTATCGCACAAAACAAATATCGTTTGTTCCATCATTGTCAGGGCTAAAAGTTTCGGTTTCGAGCCAAACTACTTTTTCGGAATCGTTGTTAGTCAATGCTTTGAATTGTGAGTTTTCGTAACCCGGCGTTCCAAATTTAACCTCCGAAGCTGCTGAATGCCAATTTGCAGCATCTTGAGTTGGATTATTTGGCGAAATGCGCTCCAAAGCCACTCCTTTATCGTCCGTAATAAGTAGATGATGCCAACGGCTGTCGTACGTTATTTCGTCGAAAATAGTATCTTTCTCCAAATTGCAGAGCACAAGTGTAGCCCCTTCGTTGTTCAAATTGTACCAATTGTTGGTTGCCAAAATTTGTGCTTCACCCGTTGGTTGATGATAGCCCAACACCGAATCGGGCGAAACGGCAAAAGCAACTATACTATTAGCTTCCAAATGATTAGTTCCATTAATGGTTACCAGCGTATTTAAAGTTCCATCAGTTTTACGGGTTGCAAAAGCAACTTTCGACAAATCTATTAATTTGTCCGAAATATTCATTATTTCAACATATTCTTGTCCACCAGTAGGTGCATTAAACATTATTTCGTTCCACACGAGTTCGCCAGCTGATGGCTGTTCCGAAATGCCTATTTTTTTTGTAACTGGAATAATTGTATTTCCAGCTAAGTCTTTCACACCCTGAATAGTAAGTTCGTATAATTTGCCTTTTTCGAAATTAGAATCAAAAGTGAGCATAATTGAATTTTTATTATCTAGTAAAACAACACTTTCTACCGAATTGAGATTATTCGAAACCTCAAAGGTGGCATTCGAAGTAACTACTGCTTCCGAAAATTGTAGTAGTATTTTAGTAGGCAATTCAATATTGGCAGACAATAATTCAGGTGCAATATTATCAATAGCCTCAGATCCCGACACATAAATATCATCAAAAATATAGGCTTTACCTGTCGAAGCGGTGTTGGCAAATAATAACCCAACATACTTACTTTCAGATACAACCGTGTTTGTAACACTACCTTCAGTTACGTAATTTGCATCACTCAGCAATTTACTGTATAATGTGAATTTTCCCGCTTTATCACGTTCCACTTTAATTCGTATCTCAACCGGATTTCCATCGGTACGTTTATCAACGCCATCAATAATTTTGGTTTTTTTAGAGCCTTCTTGTAAAAATAGTGAAACCTCATCATTCGTTCCACCTACCTGAACGTAATAGCCATTACAACCATTGCCCAAGTCATTTACATCCGAAATAATATAGATAGCAGCATAATTCGACGAAGAGGTGGTGTAATTAATTTTAAATGAACATTCCCATACGGCATCTTCGATAGACTTAGATGGAGAGAAAAGCCATGAAGTGGAGGCAGCTGTGGCGTTGGATTGAAGCTGAAACTGATTGTTTACAATGAAATTGGAAGTGTTGCCAACCCATTCGGGCTGTTCCAAAAAATTACCATCAGTGAACGATTCGTTGATTTGTGCGTTTATAAACAGAGGCACAAAAACGGCAAAAAACAGATTAAGTTTACGCATAAAGTTGCTAAATATGTAAAAATGAATTACTTTTGCAGTCAGATTTGACCCCTAACCACTAAGGGGGAAATTCGCGATTTTTGAATTGAAATGCAAATATAGGACTATTTTGTTAAATTTTTAGTTGTAATGCATTTAATAATACACGATAATATTTTTAAACCAAACTACTTTACTCCCCTTTTAGGGGTTGGGGGTAGTTTTTAATTTTAAACAATGAGAGTAGCAATTGTAGGCGCCAGTGGCGCTGTAGGCCAGGAATTTTTGCGTGTGTTGGCCGAACGCAATTTCCCATTGACGGAATTGGCCCTATTCGGGTCATCGCGCAGTGCGGGTAGTGTTTATGATTTCAAAGGTGAAAAACTCACCGTAAAAGAGCTCAAACACGGTGACGATTTCAAAGGTTTTGAAATAATTTTTACGTCGGCAGGTGCCAGTATTTCGAAAGAATATGCCGAAGATATTACAAAATTTGGTGGTGTAATGATAGACAATTCATCTGCTTTCCGCATGGATACCGATATTCCATTGGTAGTGCCAGAAGTGAATGCTGCCGACGCCAAAGCTCGTCCACGTGGCATTATTGCTAACCCAAACTGTACAACCATCCAAATGGTTGTTGCATTGAAAGCAATCGAAAATCTGTCGCATATCAAACGTGTACACGTTTCAACATACCAAGCAGCTTCGGGTGCAGGTGCAGCAGCTATGGACGAGTTAGACTTGCAATACCGCCAAGTTTTGGCCGGTGAGGAACCAACCGTAAGTAAATTTGCTTATCAATTGGCTTACAACCTCATTCCACAAATTGATGTATTTACCGACAATGGTTACACCAAAGAGGAAATGAAAATGTACCACGAAACACGCAAAAGTAAGTGCTATGTGTGTACGTGTACCTGCGTTGCGTGCGCATTCGGAAAGTGTTTGGGCCGAAACCGAAAAGCCACTAAGTGTAGAAGAAGTTCGTGCCGCATTCGAAGTAGCTCCCGGCGTTGATGTAATTGACAACCCAGCTGAAAAAAAATACCCAATGCCATTGTTTCTTTCGGGAAAAGACCCCGTTCACGTAGGACGTATCCGCAAAGATTTGTCTAATCCGAATGGTATAACATTCTGGTGTGTAAGCGACCAAATTAAAAAAGGCGCAGCACTTAATGCCGTTCAAATTGCTGAATATCTGATTGCTGAAGGAGATATTAAGTAATTTACAAATAAATCAATTACGATTTACAATTATAAAAAGCCCCGATTTCAATTGCTGAAGTCGGGGCTTTTGTTTTTTAAGTGGACAATGATACTGTTACTTAATTATTGATAGCAGTTATTCTTAAATAGCTTTGCTACTTGAAAGACCTAGCAAAGTACACCTAAGCCAAGATGTAAGGGTGCGATTTTGAACAACGAAGCTCAGAACTAAACACTTACGAATGTATCGGATTCAAATCTACCGACAAACCCAATGCAGCAGCAATACGATAAAAAGTAGATACTTTGGGTTCGGTTTTTCCAGTTTCAATGCGCGAAATATACGATTTGTTTGAACCAACACGTTTGGCGAGTTCTTCCTGTGTAAGATGTGCATTTTTACGAGCATCTTCTATAAGTTGTCCTGTAAAAAATGCTTGAGCTTGTTCCGTAAATTTATCTCTCGTAGTTGTTCCAACTACGCCGTATTCTTTGTCAAGTGCTTCGTTTATAGTTGGATAATTTCTTAACTTATCCAAATTAATTTTTTTTCTATCTATCATATTCATAAAAAGTCCTCCATTAGTTTTTGTGCTATTACAATTTGCTTTTCATAATCTCCTGTTGATTTTTTGATAAAACCATTCAATAACACAATTTTGGTTGCATTTATAAAGTTATCATTATCAATTGTAAAAAGTATAATTCGATATTCATTGTCCACCGAAATACGCATTTCGTAGAAATCAGTATTCACAAGACTTTTTACAAATTTTGCACTTACATTTTTTTCAGTACGAATATGTTCAAAAACATAATCGACTTTTTTCTTAGCTCTGATATTGAGCGAATTATAAAATGAATCAAATACTGGTGTCTTGTATATTGTTCTTTCCATGATGCAAAGATAATCATAAAGTTGCTCAACTGAGCAACTTTTCGAATTGTTTTTTATTTAAAATAATAATTAATACTCACAGCAAAGATAATTGTGCCCCCTGTTTAAATAATATGAAACACCGCTAGAACTCCGTAGGAGTTCACCAACACCATCAAATGATATACTTCTCATCCCACACTATTCCATCATTAGCTGAATGTTGAACTTTTTCAATTAAACGACTTATTTTCATTACTAAACAAATCATTCACCGAGAGTTCATTTTGCATTAAATTAATTTTTGCATATTCTTCTCTATCAATTCTTTCAATGAATTCAACAAGCCTGTTTAATTCTTTATCTGCTGAATACCACCAATTTGTCGACCAAATTCTGTAGAACTTAAAACCATAGGGTGTAATTACACCTTCCCTGAAAATATCCCATGCATACGCTTCGTTGCTACTATGATATTCAGCTCCATCACATTCAAGCGCAATAATTGGTTTCATGGTAATTTTCGATTTGATGACTAGATCTATTCTAAAGCCACCAATTTTATATTGTTGCTCAACTCTATTTTCTCCAATTTTTGATACTAAACGATTAAAAACTTCTTCTTCGAAAGGTGATTCTGAACCTAAATTATATTCGTTGTCATACTGTCTCGATTCGCAATTGTCGTACAAAAGTTTTAGAATTTCCTCTTGTGCCTCAGTGTTCTTTTCACTAATTGCTTTTGAATAAGCCAGATAAGCATAAAATACTCCACGACCTGTGTTTTTGTTTTCTCTCAATAAAGTTGGATATTCATTAATTTTTTCGTCTGGTATTGAGGTACATACAAACATTTTGAGTTTGGAACGGGTAATAATTACGTTTAATAGTTTGTAGCCATTTTGTTGTAAAATCGGACCAAATTGTTGACGGAAACTGCCATCTTTTCTTTTTCCAAAAGTTGTTGATAGAATAATAATATCCCGTTCATCGCCTTGAATGTTTTCGAGATTTTTTACGAAAAAATCTGAACCATATAATGCAAGTTTTTTATCAATAGCAGGATTCTGACGTGCTTTTGAAATTTCTTCCAGGATTAGATTTCGTTGGTATAAATTGAAAGTAGCAACTCCCACAGAAGGATATTTGCCGTTTGCAAGCGGTTTAATTTTATTCAATAAAATATCAATCACTTGTTTAG
>JFJP01005450.1_pt1 | contig 21103 bp, 14 predicted proteins | sample 431651 | NCBI WGS metagenome assembly JFJP01 (sample SAMN02602958, study PRJNA72255) | Microbial mat metagenome, whole genome shotgun sequencing project. | biome: fresh water; feature: sink hole; material: water; isolation source: purple microbial (photo- and chemosynthetic) mats found in...
AGCCTTCCTTGTTGCCCAGCTCGAACATTTTGCCGCCCAGGCTGAACACCGGCGCGCCATTCTTGTGCAGCAGCTCGGCGGGCAGGTTGGCGTGCGTCGAGAGTGTGCCGTCGTGCATGATGTCCGCGAAGAACAGCAAGGCGTAGTCTTCCTCAGCCACCCCATTGATTTCCCGCCCGACCATGGCCACCCATTTGTCGAACACCTGCTTCAGATTGTCCGGCGTGATTTGCGTGCGGATGATGTCGCCGGACTGAATCGCAACCTTGACAGTGCTGATGAATTCGTCTTCGTGCGTCGCAATGCGGAACGAGACAAAGTGCGTGCCGATGTGGGCCGATATTTCGTCCAGTGCGTCAGTCGTGTACTGGCTGGCGGACTTGCCCCACCGAATAGTTTTCTTGGCGAGGAAGGGCAGCACGTCGGCGCTTTTCATGAGCGCGGCTTTTTCGGTGTCGATCACGGCCAGGAACGGCGGTACCGTCTCACCCTGGTTCAACGCCACCTGAACGTAATGCAACAATTGCGTGAACATGGCGTAGCTGGAAGTGCGGCCCGTGTCTTTGGCTTCAAACCAGATTTCTTTGGTCTGAATGTCGATCAGGCCCTTGGTGTAGCCCTTGAGGCCCAGCGCCTTGATGTAGGCGTCCTTGACGTCTTCTTCGCTGCGGACGGCACGTAATTGGGTGTAGAGGGTCACGGTGGAGGTGCTGGGAGGGGCTGGATGCGAAGCATTCTACGTGGCTTGGTTTGCTACATTTTTGCTAGCTGCTTGCGCAATGGGCATGGGCGTTGGAGCGCTATTGCGCTCCGAACCGGGATATTGGGGTCAGAGTCCAAAATTGCCCGACCTTTGGTCGTCCCTACGGGTGCTGCGCAGCAATATTGGAATCCGACCCCAAAATCCCTAGCCGCCTGTGCGCCAGCACGGCAAAACCGATTGCAAGGAACTCCACTGGCCACGTCAGTAATTCCGTAGTCGGCGCGAGGCAACCAAATCGGCTGTTCAAGGCTCCCCTCGCCCGACGGGGGCGAGGGGCTGGGGGAGTGGGGAGTCCAAAAAAACCCGCTGCAACCAAGTGCGCAGGCCGGTGCCATCCGATCTCGCTCTGCTACATTGCCTCCCATGAACGATCTTGCTGGAAAACACATCGTATTGGGGCTCACGGGGGGTATTGCCTGCTACAAGGCGGCGGAGCTGTGTCGGGCCCTGGTGAAGGAGGGTGCCACGGTGCAGGTGGTGATGACCGAGGCTGCCGGCCAGTTCATCACGCCGGTGACCATGCAGGCGCTGAGCAACCGATCGGTCTACACCTCGCAGTGGGATGGGCGTGAGGCCAACAACATGGCGCATATCAACTTGAGCCGTGAGGCCGATGCCATTCTGATAGCGCCGTGCAGTGCCGACTTTATGGCCAAGTTGCTGCACGGCCGTGCCGACGAGCTGCTCAGTCTGATGTGCCTGGCGCGCCCCAGAGAGAGCGTTCCATTGCTGCTTGCCCCCGCCATGAACCGCGAAATGTGGGCGCATCCCGCCACGCAGCGCAATGTGGCGCAGTTGCGCTCCGATGGCTGCACCGTGCTGGACGTGGGCAGCGGTGACCAGGCGTGTGGGGAAACCGGTGACGGTCGCATGCTGGAGCCAAACGAGCTGTTGCAGGACGTCATAGCATTTTTTCAGCCTAAAGTGCTGGCTGGTCAGCGCGTGCTGGTGACCGCAGGCCCCACCTATGAGGCGATTGACCCGGTACGCGGCATCACCAACCTGTCGAGTGGCAAGATGGGTTTTGCCATCGCTCGCGCTGCGCAGGAGGCAGGTGCAGAGGTTACCCTGGTGGCCGGGCCAGTGGCATTGTCGGCTCCGCGCGGCGTGCGCCGGGTGGATGTGAAATCTGCATCAAATATGCTTGCAGCGTGCGTGGAATATGCGCAAGCAGCTACTATTTTCATAGCGGCTGCGGCGGTGGCAGACTGGCGGCCGACCGTTGCGGCGGATCAAAAAATCAAGAAAGACGGCTCAGGGCAACCGCCGACCCTGGGCTTTGTGGAAAACGCCGACATTCTGGCCACGCTGGCGCAGTCTGCGCGTGCTCAAGGCGGTGAAATGTTTTGTGTCGGCTTTGCTGCCGAGAGCCATGATTTGCTGGCCCATGCCACGGCCAAGCGCATCCGCAAGGGGGTACCTTTGTTGGTGGGCAATATCGGGCCCGCCACTTTTGGGCAGGACGACAATGCCTTGTTGTTAGTCGATGCTGCTGGTTCCATCGAGATTCCCCGAAATTCCAAGCTGGCATTGGCCCGTCAACTGGTTGCAGAAATTGCACGGCGTATGGCACACTAATTTCCCACCATGAAAATTGACGTCAAGATTCTCGACACACGGCTGGCAGATCAATTTCCTGCTTATGCCACCGCTGGAAGTGCTGGCCTGGATTTGCGTGCCTGCCTGCCCGCGCCACTCACGCTGGCCGCCAACGCCTGGCAACTGGTGCCCACGGGGTTGGCGATTTACCTGGCCGACCCCGCCTTTGCCGCATTGATCCTGCCGCGCTCGGGTCTGGGACATAAACACGGCATCGTGCTGGGCAACCTCGTCGGCCTGATTGACAGCGATTACCAGGGCCAGCTCATGGTGAGCGCCTGGAACCGTAGCGACGTGGCTTTTACCATCGAACCCATGGAACGGATTGCGCAACTCGTTATCGTGCCGGTGGTGCAAGCGCAGTTCAACGTGGTAACCGGGTTTGAAGCGACCGAGCGTGGCGAAGGTGGCTACGGTTCTACGGGTCAAGGTTAGTGCAGAAACAAGCGCCAGATTTTTTTGCAACCATGTTGGCAGCACATCGACAAAGCCCCTCGGATGAGCGCAGTCGGCGTATCAGTCTGGTGTTTTTCACGGCATTGGCATTGTTTGTCAGCGGCACATTGGCCCTGACGAGCTACGGACTGTGGTTCTTGCGCGCGGAGGCTATCGACCACGGCTTCGCAAAATCCGCCTTGTTGTCCCGCAGTTTTGAGGAGTATCTGACGCGTAGCCTGCAAATCGCCGAGTTGGCAGGTACCCATTCGATTCCCATGGAGGCTCCCAACCTGGACTTCGTGCCCATGCAGGCAGCGTTCAAACGGCTCCTGCGCGATTCGCCCTATTTGCGATCAGTGTCTCTGCTCGACGATGAGGGACGCATCGTCGTGAGTTCCAACCCCGCCAATGTGGGGCTTCCTGTTGAGACAAGTGCCTACTTGCCGGAGTGGAAGTCTGAGCTGAACGGATTGCGCATTGGCGCACGCTGGACGGGCCGCGACTTCTCCGGTGGACATGAAGACCGCGGTTCCCTGTCGGCAGAGAATGCCCCCAGCTTCATCCCGGTAACCCTTCGGATAATGGCCAATGGCAGACCCACCGCACTGCTGATAGCGTTGAATCCTGACTATTTTCTGCAACATTTCGCGCAGCAACTGGACTCGGAGGAGGGCAATGTTGCGGTGTATCGAATCGACGGAGCCTCACTTTTTAGCACCCATTTCAATGCGTTGTCGGGCCTGTCCAAGGCCGATGACCAGTTGGTCAAACAGTTCAATGATGCTGAATTTGGCCAGTTTCAGGCACGGCTGGCTGACCCGGATGGCGCGCTTGAAACAACACTTGCGGCCTATCGCGTCTCGTCTTTGTACCCCATCGTGGTGGTCACGCAGCTGCAACGCACCGACGTACTGCGGCGATGGGAAACGGAGGCGAAAACTATTGCGGTAGTTGTGGTGATCGCACTGCTGATCGTCACCTTTCTGGCGCTGCTGTTTTATCGCCGCCAGCGGTTGGTGGATGCCCAGCGCGCCGAATCGCAGCGGCTGCAGCGCATCAATGCGGCCCTGGTGTTCACCAATTCCCGCGAGGGCATCATGATTGCCGATGTCAATGGCGCTATCACCGATGTCAACGAGGCCTTCACCCGCATTACCGGCTACCTCCGCGACGAGGTTGTTGGCAAGAACCCCCGTATTCTGCAGTCCGGCCGCCACGACCAGGCTTTCTACACCGCGATGTGGAGCGACCTTGCCGAATATGGACACTGGAGCGGTGAGATCTGGAACCGCCGCAAAGAGGGCGAAGAATTCGCCGAGTTGCTCACCATCAGTGTGGTCACCGACTCGCTTGGCAACCGCCAGCAGTATGTTGGCATGTTTTCCAACATCACATCTATCAAGGACTACCAGGTCCAGCTGGAACACATCGCGCACTTTGATGCCTTGACCAAGTTGCCCAACCGGGTGTTGATGGCAGACCGCTTGCAGGTGGGTATGGCGCAAACACTGCGCAGAAGCGAGCAATTGGCGGTGGCGTTTATCGATCTGGATGGATTCAAGGCGGTCAATGACACACACGGGCATGCGGTGGGTGATCAATTGCTCATTGCGCTGGCCAGTCGCATGCGTCAGGCCCTGCGCGATGGCGACACGCTGTCGCGCCAGGGCGGGGACGAGTTTGTGGCGGTGCTGGTGGGGTTGACGGACGTGACCGCCAGCGTACCCATGTTGGCTCGCCTGCTGGCCGCAGTGGCAGAGCCTGTGCCGGTAGGGGAGCATCGGCTGCAGGTGTCGGCCAGCGTAGGCGTTACCTTTTACCCGCAAACGAATGAGATCGAGGCCGATCAGTTACTGCGCCAGGCCGACCACGCCATGTACCAGGCCAAGCTGGCCGGAAAAAATCGCTATTGTGTATTTTGTGTTGATTGAACCTCACCCCGATTCGCTACATATTTTGTAGCTGCCCACGCAGTATCTACGGGCGCTGAAGGGCAAAATCTTCCAAAGCGTCCAATGGCAACGGCCTGCTGAACAAATAGCCCTGGTAGGCGTGGCAACCCAGATGGGCCAGAAAATCCGCCTGGGCTTGCAGCTCCACTCCTTCGGCAATGACCGCCAGCCCCATGCTCTCGGCCAGCGCGACAACCATCTTGGCGATGGCGGCGTCGTTCGGGTCGGTGACGATGTTTTGCACAAAACCCTGGTCGATCTTGAGCTGGGCCAGCGGCAGACGCTTGAGGTAGGTCAGTGACGAATAGCCGGTGCCAAAATCGTCGAGCGAGAAGCTCACGCCGTGCGCCTTCAGGGTGCCCATTTTGGCAATAACGGCTTCCACATCGCCCACCAGCATGCTCTCAGTGAGTTCCAGCTTGAGCAGCCTGGGCCTGGCGTGCGTGCGCTCCAACGTGGCCTGCACCGCGTCGACAAAATCGGTCTGCTGAAACTGGCGTGCGCTCACGTTGACCGCAATGGTCAGTAGTGACAGCTCGGGGTGATGTTCCCACGCCGCCAACTGGGCACAGGCTTCTTCCATGACCCATTGCCCGAGTGGCAAAATCAGCCCGGTTTCCTCGGCCAGCGGTATAAATTCGGCCGGCGACACCATGCCGCGCTGCGGGTGTTGCCAACGCACCAGTGCTTCTACGCCACTGATGCGTCCGGCGCCCACCACCTGTGGCTGGTAGTGCAGCACAAACTGCCGTTGTTGCACTGCCTCACGCATATCGGCTTCCAGCACTGCGCGGGCTGATACTTCGGCCTGCATGCGTCCATCAAAAAAGCGCAGCATGTTGCGCCCGGCGGCCTTGGCCTCAAACATGGCGAGTTCAGCGCGCTTGAGCGGCTGCTCGCTGCTCTCCAGCGTGTCACCACTAAACAGGGTGATGCCGATACTCGATGTGCCATGGTAGGCACCGCTGTCGAGCGAAAAATTGGTCACGAAGCTGTGCAAAATCTTGTCCGCGACGGTCTCAGCCTGGGTTGCGGCTTCGATATCGTCCTCGCTCAGGTCTTCGAGCATCACTACAAATTCATCGCTGCCCAAATGGGCCAACGTATCGCCATCGCGGATGCAGGTCTTCAGGCGCTGCGCCACCTGCACCAACAGGCAATCACCCAGGCGGTGGCCCAGCGTGTCGTTGATGGTTTTGAAGTTGTCGAGGTCGACAAACAGCAATGCGCTCCTGCGCGCGTGGCGCGTACTGGTGTGCAGGGCTTGTTCCAGCCGGTCCAGCAGCAACCGGCGGTTGGGCAAATGCGTCAGCGGGTCGTAGAAGGCCAGGGTGTCAATTTGCGTCTGCGCCCTGACACGTTCGCTGAGGTCGCTGCAGATCGACACAAAGTGGGTGGTTACGCCCGCTGTGTCTTTTACCGCGCTGATGGTGAGCCATTCGGGGTAGATTTCGCCATTCTTGCGCTTGTTCCAGATCTCGCCGGCCCAAGCGCCCTCATTCGCGAGAGCGTGCGAGATGGCTGCGTGGAAGGCCTCGTCGTGGCGACCGGAGGCGAGGATTGCGGGTGTCTTGCCCACCGCCTCTTCGGCGCTATAGCCGGTAATGGCGGTGAAAGCCTTGTTTACCCGCAAAAATTCGTACTGTGCATTGGCGATCGACATGCCCTGTTGCGACTCAAAGGCGGTGGCGGCGATACGCAAAGCCTCTTCAGCCCGATATTTCTCGCTGACGTCACTGAATACCAACACCACCCCCACCACGGTATTGGCAGTAGTGCGGATGGGCGCTGCGCTATCGGCAATCTGGTACTCGCGTCCGTCACGCGCCAGCAGCACCGTGTGGTTGGCCAAGCCCACCACCTCGCCACGCTCCATCACACGCTGCACCGGGTCAGCCACCGCGGCCCGGGTCGTGGCGCTGACGATGCGAAACACCGTTGCGAGGGGTTGCCCCAGCGCGTCGGCCAATGGCCAGGCGGTGAGCCGCTCGGCAGTCGGGTTCATTCCTGTGATCAGACCGGCAGCGTCGGTCGTGATCACTGCATCGCCAATGGAGTTGAGCGTGATGGCCAGGTTTTGGCGGCTCTCCAGCAGTGCTTCTTCGGTGCGTTTGCGTTCTGCCACTTCGTCGGTGAGTTCACGGGTGCGCGACCGAACTTGTGCGCGCAGCAACCGGAGCCAGGCAAAGCCGCCCAGTGCCAGCACGGACAGGCCCAGCAAGACAGCCAGCAGCCATTCCACGCGTTGGCGAATTTCGCGCTTCTCTGCGTCAACCTCATAGCTGAAGCCTTCCAGGTTGGCGCTGCCCGTCACCATGCCAAGTTCGCGGTAGGCCCCAGCCATCTTCTCCCATCGACCCGGATTCATATTTCCAATTTCTACCAGGGTTGGAAGCACGATGTTGACCATGGCCTGCGCTTCATCGAGCAGCGTGCGCCGGTCCGGTTTACCTGGCCGCGTCGACGCCAGTGTCAAAATGTGATCCGCAATTTCCTCCGGGTGGGCCATGGCGTATTGCCACCCCTGCAGGCTGGCGCGTCGGAAGCGCTCCACCAGTTCCGGATTGGCCTGCAAATAGTCGCCCCGGGTGAACAAGGTGTCACCATAGAAGTCGATGCCGAAGTCCACCGGATTGAGCACCGCCGGGTCGAAGTCATAGCGCCTCTGGAAGCCCGGGATCTCGGTGAGGTAGGCGGTCATGGCGTCGGCACGAGATTCGATCACATCCAGCACATTCCAGGTGTGCGGCATAAACTTCACGGGCGCCTGCTCGAAGGTATTGCTGACCTTGATCCCTTCACGCCGAAACATCGCCAGAATCTGCGCCGAGCCCTGGTCCTGGGTAATCAGGACGGTGCGACCCACCAGGTCAGCGGGATGGCGAATTGCGCTGGACTTCTTTGAGATGACGACATAGGGCGAATGCTGGAAGATGGATGCCAATGCCACGACCGGGTCCCCTAGCAGGCGGCGATACACCAGGTCTGCACCGTCGTGTACGCCAAACTCTACCTGCTTGCCCAGCACCATTTTTTCCGGCGATTTGTCACTGGCGCCTTCCAGGATATCGACATCCAGGCCCTCTGCGCGATAGAAGCCCTTGACCTGCGCGGCGTAGTAGCCGGCAAACTGGAACTGGTGGTACCACTTGAGCTGCAAACGCACCTTGTCAGGCGCGGCACTCCAGGCCAGCGCGGGTACCAATACCAGCCATGCACATGCCAGAGCCAGCGCCCTTGTGCTCCAGCGCCAGCAGGACAATGGGCGGCTGTGGGTCATGCAGCAAACGCCGAGCGAACTGCGGCAAGCCATGGGGCAACTTTTTCTGGCTTCATGAATGCTCCTGAATGTGTAGCTGGTTACGCAGTATTTACGGGCGCTGACGGTCTACATGGTACACAAATTCGCGACCCCTCCAGCCTTCTGGCCAAAGGGCCAAGATCCCGGTTGCTGAAGGCTGACACGATGCCACCCAGGCGGGCATTGGCTCGCAGCACATAGAGGCCGAGACCTTGCCCGGGGTGCCGCCCCTGTAGATCAAGCCGCCGCGGAACTGATCGAGCGGACGTCTCTCCAGGCGGCGACAAACTGCCGCGCCGTGGTTGCGACGTCTTCTGCCGTCATCCCCGGCTTGTAGAGCGCCGAGCCCAGACCAAAGCCGGTGGCACCCGCATCGACATAGGGCTTCATGGACGCAGGCGTGATGCCACCCACGGACAATAGATGGCATCCTTTGGGTAGCACTGCGCGCATCGCTTTTACAACGGGCGGTGTCACCAGCTCGGCGGGGAAAAGCTTGAGCGCATCGGCCCCGGCTGCCAGCGCTGCAAAGGCTTCGGTGGGCGTGGCCACACCCGGCACGCATACCAGTCCCGCAGCTTTGGCGGCACGGATCAGTGCCGGGTCGGCATGCGGCATCACCGCCAGTTCGGCCCCGCAGTGGCACAGTCGCCCGATCTGCCCGAGCTCCAGCACGGTGCCCGCGCCCACTAGCACCTGCGCCGGTAGTGCCTGGCGCAGCGCAGCGATGCTGGTGAACGGATCGGGCGAGTTGAGCGGAACCTCGATCAGACGAAAGCCCGCATCTACCAGGCTGACCCCGATGGCAACAGCCTCCTGCGGCCCGATACCGCGCAGGATGGCAACCAGGGGCAGCGCCGATTGCGCCGCAGCAAAGCGCTCGGTCAATGGGGAGTGGTGCGTCATCCTTCCTCCGGAAAAATCAAATGTCTGTTGGCAGCAGACCCGCAGCCAAGGCAAAATTCCACAATCCCTGCGCTGCGGTGTTCCCGAGCACCGCAGCGACTGGCTGACCGAAGTAGCGCAGTGCATCGGCATACCGCTGGCAGAGTGCTGGTTCACCGATCATGACCAGCGGCATTGGCTCCATGTCGCGCCGGGCTGCCATGCCAGAAACCAGCTCACTGCCGATCAACAGGCCCGACAGAAAGTCGGCCAACGCTGCGGACTGCAGGCGACCGGTGAGGCCCAGGGTGCGGGTGGCAAAAATCTGGTGTGTGAGGTCTCCGGGGCGACCGCTTCGCGCCTGTGCAAGGCCTAGTTCAAAAGCTTCGCGGTCGGACTCGCGCGCAGCGCCCCGGTCAGTCGGCAACAGACGGCCCAGGATGGAATGCTGGCACAACACGGCGAACAGTTCACCTGTCATGTAGGTGGAAAAACGGGTGAGATGGCCCTGTTGCACTTCCACCCATTTCGAATGCGTACCGGGCAGCACCATACAACAGCGCTCGGCCCACTGCGGGTTCTCGGACATGGCACCGGCGATCTGAATTTCCTCGCCGCGCATCACGTCGGGAATTTGTCCGGGTTGATCCAGAAGGACACCGGGAGCAATGAGCACGTCCGGGCCGAGTCCGCTGGGCACCCGCACGTGCTGCTGCGCCAGCACCTGGATGTTGGCTGGGCATCGTACATACGGTGCCTCGCGCCAGCCTTGCGCGCTGCCGACCATGCCACTGGCCACCACGGCCAGCGTCGGCCAGCTCTGGATCCAATCACCGGCGATCGCTTTGAGGGCCTGTTCGAACCCGAGTGCACCCGCGGCGGGCAAGTGCTGGATGCCATGACCTGATTGCCGGGTGTCGACGATCCTGCCATGCTGCATTAGATATGCACGCAAGCTCGAAGTCCCCCAGTCCAGGGCCAGCAGATGGGGATAACTGTCGCTCACCATTCGGCCACTGCCCCGTCGGCATGGCGCCAGACCGGGTTGCGCCAGTCGGCAGCGTCTTTGCTGCGTTCGATGACCAGGGCTTCGTCGATTTCCACGCCCAGCCCTGGCTTGGTCGGGGGAAGCATGTAGCCGTTGTGGAACTGGAAGTCTTCCTTGTTGCACACGTAGTCCAGCAGTTCGGCGCCCTGGTTGTAATGGATGCCCATGCTTTGTTCCTGCAGGACGGCATTGCGGGCCACAAAATCCACATGTAGACAGGAGGCGAGTGCCAGCGGTCCCAGCGGGCAGTGCGGCGCAAAGCCGACGTCAAAGGCTTCGGCCATGGCAGCGATCTTGTGGCACTCGGTGATGCCGCCCGCGTGCGACAGGTCAGGCTGGACAATCGAAATCCCGCCATTGACCAGCACCCGCTTGAAATCGAAACGCGAAAACATACGCTCACCGGCGGCCAACGGAATGTGCGTCACCTCGGCCAGGCGTGGATAGTACTCGGCCTGCTCGGCAAGCACCGGCTCTTCAATGAACAGCGGTCGGTAGGGTTCGAGCTCCTTGATGAGGACGCGCGCCATCGGTGCAGCAACACGGCCATGGAAGTCGAGCCCGAATTCAATGGTATTGCCGAACGCGGCGCGAATTTCAGCCACTACGGCGATCGCCGCGTCGACCGTGCGGCTGTTGTCGATCAAACCCATCTCCTCGCAACCATTGAGTTTGAAGGTGTCGAACCCGATCGCCTGCAGTGTGCGGATGTTGGCGATGACATCGGCCGGCCGGTCACCACCAACCCAACTGTACATCTTCATGCGGTCGCGCACCAAGCCACCAAGCAATTCGTAGACAGGCACGCCGAGCATCTTGCCCTTGATATCCCACAGGGCCTGATCGATACCGGCAATGGCGCTCATCAGAATCGGGCCGCCACGGTAGAAGCCGCCGCGGTACAGCGTCTGCCAGATGTCGTTGATGCGTGACGGGTCCTGACCAACCACATACTCCGAGAGTTCATCGACGGCTGCTTGCACCGTCCTGGCCCGGCCCTCGATTACCGGTTCGCCCCAACCACTCACACCCTCGTCGGTCTCGATCTTCAGGAACATCCAGCGCGGTGGCAGACGGTAGGTGGTCAGCTTGGTGATCTTCATGGCCAACTACCCTTTGACCGCACCCATGGTCAGACCCTTGACCACGTATTTCTGGAAAATCATCGTCAGCACAATCGCCGGCGCCATGATCGCCACCGCCGCCGCCATCACGCCACCCCAATCCACTTCGGCATAGGACAGGAAGTTGTAAACCGCGATGGGGAGGGTTTTGGTGCGCTCCATGCTGAGCACTTGCGAGAACATGAAATTGTTCCAGGAGAAGATGAACGACAGAGTGGTCGCAGTGATGATGCCGGGGCCGGAGAGTGGCAAGATGATCTTGATAAACGCCATCTGTCGCGTGGCGCCGTCGACCATGGCCGATTCTTCGAGCTCGCGCGGGATGGTGCTGAAATAGGTCGTCATGATCCAGACCACGATCGGTAGCGCGATCAACATGTGCGAGAGGATCAGCGCGACATAGCTGTCCATCAAGTTGAGCCGCGAGAAGATGATGTACCAGGGCATCAGGAAGGAAATACCGGGCATCAGGCGCGCCAACAGGATAAAGACCGCGAGTTTGTTTTGTGCGAAGCGCGATATCGAGTACGCCGCTGGCAATCCCAGAAGGAGCGAAAGACCGACCGCGAAAGTGCCGACGATGGTCGAATTCAGAAAGTATTTGAGGAAGTCCTGCTCCTCAAACACCTTGCGGTAGTTCTGAAGGGTTGGTTCGAAGAATAGTTTGGGCGGCCAGGAAATGATGTCGACCTGTGTCTTGAACGATGAGGTCAGCATCCACAGGAACGGGAACAGCACGATCAGCGCAATCGCCAGCACCAGGAGGTAGAACAGAAGGGTAGGAAGGAATTTTTTCTTCATGGCAGCTTCCTTTAGCTTTCGCTGGATGCGCGCAGTTTCATGATGCCCAGACTGCACAGCAGCACCACCAGGAACAGGGCCACCAAAATGACCGACGATTGGCCCATGCGGAAATACTCGAAGCTGTACTTGAACCCCATGATGTTGAGCGTCTCCGACGCGTAACCGGGGCCACCGCCGGTCATCGCAAAGATTATGTCAAACGTCTTGAGCGCATCGATCAGACGCAGAATCATTGCCGTCAGAATGACCGGCATCACCATCGGGATGGTCACATAGGCCAGAATCTGCCACTCGCTGGCACCGTCCACGCGTGCCGCTTCGACCGGTTCCTCGGAAAGTCCGGCCAGGCCGGCGAGCACGATCAGGGTGATCATCGGCGTCCACTGCCAGACATCCACCAGGACCAGTGACGCAATGACAGTGTTCTCACTTGACACCCAGCGTCCTTGCGGCAACCCGAGGGCGTTGAGGGCAAAATTCAGCAGGCCGATGGTCGGGTCGTAGAAAAGATTGAAGACGATACCCACCGCCACCGGCGTGGCCACCAGTGGCAGCAACAGCAGCAGCTTGGCGATGCTCTTGCCGACAAAAGCGCGGTTCAGAATCAACGCAATGGCAACGCCCAGCACGACCTCGATGGCCACGGCAAACAGGGTGAAAGTAAAGGTGCGGCCCAGTGCCTGCAAAAAACGTGGCTCTGAGAAAACGCGAAAGTAGCTGTTAAGTCCTACAAAGGCCGGCTCCATCCCGGAGGTGAGATTCCAGTTGGTAAAGCTCAGGTACAGGGTGTAGAGAATCGGAAACACCATCAGCAACGCGATAAAGACAATCGCCGGAAGCGGAAACAGAACGTGCAAGTTCCGTTCGGTAAAGCTGGGTTTGCTCATGGCGTGCCTTCTGTGCGAAAGTTCTGGTGTCCGAATTTCACCTGGCTTGCACGCCGTCTAGCGCTGTAGACGGCGCGCCTGCCAGTCAAGCGGCTCTGTGCTTATTTGCCGAATTCGCCGCTGTCTTGCAGCAACTCGTTAACGCGCTTGACTTTTTCCTGGGCGATCTGCTCGAGCTTGGTGGAAGTGCCTTTGGTGTTGATCGACTCGATGATGACTTCACCGATGAGGTCGCGGGCTTCGCCCACGGCGCTCATGTAGGGACGGTCCACCGGTGTACCGTTCTTGGCTGCAAAGGCGCGCGTCTCGATCAGACCCGGATTCATCTTGCTGCGCACGACCTGGTCGTCCCACACAGAGGAGCGCGCCATCGTGATGTTGCCCATCATGCCCTTGATGGCCATTTCCTTGCTCGATGCCCAGTTCAGGAACTTCATGGCCAGGTCCTTTTTCTTGGACTGACTGGCCACGGAAATGCCCCAGGATGAAACGATGAAAGGCGCATTGGTCTTGGGACCTGCCGGGAAGTTGGCAATGTCAAAGTTGGCCACCGGGATCTGTGTCTTGCTCTGGTCGACGATCTGGCCATAGAACACCGAGGCGTCGGTCCACATCGCGACCTTGCCAGCCTGGAACAGCGGCATGATGTTCTCCCACGACATCGATGTCACGCCTTTGGGGCCATAGCTGCCGAGCATTTTTCCGTAAAAACGTGTTGCGTCGATGGCTGGCTTGGAATTGAAGACTGCAGCGCCGTTCTCAAGATACTGGCCGCCATAGTTGAAAACATAGCTGGAGAGCTGGGTCACAGCGGCCGCACCCTTGCCACGTGAGGCAAAGCCGGCAACGCTTTCGGAATTGAGCTTCTGGGCGGCAGCCTCGAGTTCAGCGAAATTGGTTGGAACTTTCAGCCCCGCTTGTTGCAGCAGGTCCTTGCGGTAGTACAGCACTTGCCATTCGGTCACCAGCGGCACGATGTAAGGCTTGCCGCCAAAGGAAGCGGCGTTCATGATGTTTTTCGGATAGTCGCCGAAATCGTAGTCGGTCAACGGCGCGTACCAGCCGTTCTTCGAGAACATCTTGCCTTCCTGGAGGGGGCGCGTCATGAAGACGTCGACCGTGGACGACTTGGTGGCAAATTCGGTAGTGAGCTTTTGCGTCAGCTGGCCTTCCTGAAGACTCTCGACATTGACCTTGATGCCATAGTTCTTCTCGAACAGGGGAATCGACAGCTTCAGCAATTCACCGAATGGGTGGTTGGCCACCAGTACGCGGATTTCACCCGCTTGCGCCATGGCGCCTGCGCAAACGCACAGAGACGAGAGTGCCACCACGATTTTTGAAAGTTTGTATTGCATAAAGATCTCCAAGTAAAAATAGTAAAGAACCACCCACCCTAGACAATGGCCTCCGACGTGTTCTTGTCGAACACGTGCGTATTGGCCATCTTGAAATCGATCCGGATTGCATCGCCCACACCAATCGGCTGTTTCGGCACGTCCATGCGCGCCACCAGCGAATGTGCATCACAACTCAGGTGCGCGAAGATCTCGGAGCCTAGCAACTCGACGACCTCGGCCTTGGCGTTGATCGTGCTGCCGGCCTCGGCATCTGGCTGGTGTAACGCGATGTCTTCCGGGCGAACGCCGAAAACCACTTCCTTACCGGCATGTGTAGCCAGCCTGGCGCGGAAGGCTTCGGGCATCGCAACGCGAAAGCTCCCGCCATCGATGAATAGCTGCCCCGCTTCGCTCACCAATCGGGTATCGAAGAAATTCATCGCGGGTGAGCCGATAAAGCCAGCGACGAATCGGTTCACCGGCTTGGTATAGACCTCCATCGGTGCGCCGCTTTGCTGGACCACGCCCTTGTTCATGATGAAAATGCGGTCGGCCATCGTCATGGCTTCCACCTGATCGTGCGTGACATAGATCATGGTCGCACCCAGGCGGCGGTGCAGTTTGCTGATTTCGGCGCGCATCGCAACACGCAACTTGGCATCGAGGTTGGACAGGGGTTCGTCAAACAGGAACACTTTGGGCTTGCGCACAATGGCACGGCCTACCGCCACACGCTGGCGCTGGCCGCCGGAGAGTTCCTTGGGCTTGCGCTCAAGCAGTTCGGTGAGGCCGAGTATGTCTGCGGCTTCCTCCACCCGGGTGTCAATTTCTTCTTGCGAAAACTTCCGAATCTTCAGACCAAAACCCATGTTCTGGCGCACATTCATGTGCGGGTACAGGGCGTAACTCTGGAACACCATGGCGATGTCGCGGTCCTTGGGTGCCATATCGTTGACCAGCGTGTCGCCGATGTAGATTTCGCCCGATGTGATGGTTTCCAGCCCGGCAATCATGCGCAAGGCTGTCGACTTGCCACAGCCGGACGACCCCACCAGCACGGCAAATTCCTTCTCTTGAATATCGATGGACAGGTCGTTGACGACGGTGACGGCTCCGTACCGCTTGACGACGTTCTTTAACGTGACTTTGGACATGTGCGATAGCTCCTTATTGCGCCGCAGAATTGATCATGCGACTTCCATTGTCTTGAGCCAGGCCCGCACTGCGCGGTGCAGTTCCGGCAAGCTCGCAGTGGCGTCCAGACGCAACACACGCGGCTCGTCGGTGGGGTCTTCCAGTGTCGCGAATTGGCTCTCCACCAGGGCCGATGAAAAAAAGTGGTTCTGAGCCCGTGCGGTGACCCGCGCCAGCGCCTGCCGCACAGTGATGTCCAGAAAAACGAATTGCAGACCCGGTGCGGCCGAGCGCAACCGCTCGCGGTAGGCGCGCTTCAGTGCCGAACAGGTCAACACCACACGGCCCGGACTGGCCTGCAGCAGTTCCGACAAGCGCCTAAGCCACCCATCACGATCAGCATCGGTGAGCGCAACGCCAGCAGCCATTTTTGCCCGGCTTGCCGGGCTGTGGTGGTCATCGCCTTCAATCAACGTCAACCCTTCTGCCTGCGCCAGCAAAGCCGCCAGACTGGATTTGCCGCAACCGGCGACGCCCATGATGACAATGGAGTTCATGTTGAAAATTTTAGGATAGCGCTATCCTGGCGAGTCTAAAAAAATGTGCCTGAAGCAACTTTGATCTGGATCACAATAGCTGAAATGAACGCATCTGGCGAAATATGTTTGCCAAACCCAACTGGATAGCGCTATCCTATAGTCAATTGGCTTTTTCGCAGATCAGTATTTACCCTAATTCATGACGGTTCCCTTGCACCGCCCCCGCGCCACTGGACGCATTACGCTGGCAGACGTCGCACGGGCGGCTGAGGTTAGCCCGATCACGGTGTCGCGGGCGCTGCGCGGTGAGCGTGCGGTAGACCCGGAACTGGTCCAGCGGGTGCAGGCCGCCGCAGTCAAGCTCGGGTATGTGCCGAACCCGGCCGCGCGTGCCCTCGCCTCCGGGCAGAGTACCCACGTGGCGGTACTGATCCCGATGCTGTCCAACGCGTTGTTTGTAGATCTGCTCGAGGCCACGCAGCGCACGTTGCGCGCGGCCGGCTACCAGACGCTGATTGGTGTGACGCACTATGATTTCAGTGAGGAAGAAACACTGTTGCGTGAGCAACTGCTGCACCGGCCAGCCGGGCTGCTGGTGACCGGGCTTGAGCGCAATGAAGCCACGCGTACGCTGATTGCACAGAGTGGCGTGCCGTGTGTGCATTTGATGGATGCGTCCCACACGCCCGGGCTCTACAGTGTGGGATTTTCTCAGGCCGACGCCGGGGCAGAGATCACGCGCTATCTGCTCTCACGGGGGCGCAAGCGCATTGCCTGTGCGTGTGCACAACTGGACCCGCGTGCACTGCAGCGGCTGGAAGGCTGGCGGCGCACGCTTTCCGAGGCGGGGTGTTACGACCCCACACTCGAATGGCTGAATCCGGCACCTTCGTCCATTGCTCTGGGAGGGCGCATGTTCGAGCAGATCATGGGGCAGCACCCCGCCATTGACGGCATCTTTTTCTGCAACGACGATCTGGCCCAGGGCGCCCTCCTGGCAGCACTGCGCCTGGGCGTGCCGGTGCCCCAGCGCATCGCCGTGGCAGGTTTCAACGACCTTACCGGCAGCGACCAGATGCTGCCGACCCTGACCACGGTGCGAACGCCACGCGCCCAAATCGGGCACGCAGCTTCTGCCATGTTGCTGGCGCTGATGAAAGGTGAAACGGTGCCGAACCCGTGCATCGACCTTGGGTATGAGTTGGTGGTGCGTGGCAGCACCTGAAACGAACGGGGAGAGCGAGCGCGCTCGCGGGGCCGACTTTGATCAATTTCAAGTTGACTGCATGCCCGCAGTCTCGCTGGCGAACGGCAGGTTCCGGCAGTCCACAGAAACTCCAATCCTAAGCCGTCCGTGAACTTCGCTTGGGTGCCCTAAGCGGACTTACGGACCGATCAGTATGTCAATGAGTGTCCACAGCTCTGCTTAGGTGAACGCCAAAACTGCAAATCTGCGCCCAATACCACCTAAGTATGTCAGACGCTGTTGCGTTGACGTTCCGCCCGTTGCGCATGTCCATTGAACTGCCCAATTGCGGGCGACGCCACAAACTTCGCCGAGTCATGGTGTACCCTTGTCAGTTGCAGTTCGGGCTCACACGCAGTGAATCGAAGCTATTGACCTTATTTGCCAAGAGCGAAATCGCAGCTGGGTTCGAGTTTTGTGCCGCATCGCTGACATACATCAAATCGCTAGCGTGAAGACCGACAAGAATGGACGAGAGATTCAACGTCATGTCGGCACTGTCAAGCCTCAAAGCTGATCCTTCCTGAAATCTGTGTCTGCCGAATTGGGAACGGTCAGTTCAAATCAAGTCGTCTGCAAAGATTCCATCCGATGGTCAAAGCGAAACCGGAACTGAACTCGGTCCATCACATTGTCCCGATGAGGCCAAAACAGGCAAAGCTTGTATTGTTCATCTGCACCGTTCTTTGCGCAGGGATTTGGATCTTCACCCTCAACAGAATCGATTCGGAGCGTGATCAAGCTATTGCGAGCCAACTTGCGAGCAACTCCGTCTTAGCGCAGACCCAGGAAGGACGTATTTCAAATGCTCTGCAAGTCTTTGATCAGATCTTGCTGGTTATACGAGACGATTTTTTGACACATGGCAAACCCCAGTCAATAGAGCAACGCCTCAAAGCCTTGCATGTCGACAGGACGTACGTAGGAATCGTTACCCTGATCGATGAGACTGGAAATGTTATTGCAACGACCGCTGATGACATGAAGGTCAACTTTGCCGACCGCGAATACTTTAAGGAACATGCATCAGACCAGGCCGATCGACTGCTAATCGGAAAGCCAATCATTGGACGAAAGACCGGGAAGTCGATCATTTCACTTACGCGGCGCATTTATCACCCGAACGGATCTTTTGCTGGCGTTGTCTTTCTCGCACTCGATCCCGTGTTCCTGGCGCCCGACTACTCAAACGTAAAGTTGTCTAAAGATGTCACCATCACCTTGGTGGGTCTTGATGGCATTGTCAGAGTGCGTCACATCAACGGCACCAACAGCTTTGGGGAGGATGTAAGAGCGGGGAAACTTCTGGAAGAAGTACGCAACTCTGAAGTTGGCAACCTCATCAGCGTCACGCCCATTGATGGCCGCCGCCGTGCGACCAGTTACCGAAAGTTGCCGAACTACCCTTTGATTGTGTTGGTGGGCTCCCCTGTTGAGCAGGTAGCAGACTCTTTGAAGGGAAACGAACGCATCTATTTCCTCTCTGCAGTTCTGGGGAGCCTGGTGTTAATCGGATTTGCTTTTGCAGTAAATGCAGCTTTCGCACGAAGCCGCCAGCAGTTCGAGGAGGCATCGTCGAAGGCCGAGCGCATGCGCGGAATCATTGATGCCTCTCCAGTCCCTATGGCATTGAATGATTCGGACGCTCGCATCACGTTTCTGAACCGGGCCTTTACCGAAACCTATGGATACGCGCCAGAGGATATTCCCACTCTGGATTCATGGTGGCGTAGCGCCTACCCAGACCCGATGTATCGCAGCTGGGTTATCAAAACTTGGGGGGAAGAGGTAAATCGTGCGGAATGTACAGGTACCCAATTCACCCCAATGGAAATCAAGTTGCAGTGCAAGGATGGCCGTGAAAAAATTGCTGTTGCCAGTGCTGCCAGATTCTCAACAGACCAGGACGCAGAGCATCTTGTTGTGCTTTTTGACATCACCGAGCGCAAACAGGCGCAGGAGAAGCTCCAGCTTGCCGCCGGCGTCTTCACCCATGCATTGGAGGGGATCGTTATCACTGCGCCCGATGCCACCATCATCGATGTGAATGATGCATTCACCCGTATCACTGGTCACAGCCGCGAGGATGCCATCGGTCGGAATCCTCGCTTTCTCAGTTCCGGTCGGCATGATCAAAGCTTCTATGCGGCCATGTGGAGCGCATTGACCGAGCATGGCCGCTGGAACGGTGAGATCTGGAATCGACGCAAAGACGGCGCAGTGTTCGCCGAGTCGCTAACCATCAGCTCCGTGAAAGATGATTTGGGAAACACCCTGCGGTACATCGCCCTGTTCTCCGACATCACCGCCAGCAAGGAGCATCAAAGTCAGCTTGAACACATCGCCCACTTTGATGCGCTCACAAACTTGCCCAACCGCGCGCTGCTGGCCGACCGTCTGCAACAGGCCATGGCACAAGCGCAGCGCAGGCAGAAACAGGTGGCTGTAGCGTACCTGGATCTGGACGGTTTTAAGGCCATCAACGACCGTCATGGCCATGTCACCGGCGACCAGGTGCTCATCACCCTTGCCAACCGTATGAAGAACACACTGCGCGAAGGCGACACGCTGGCACGCATCGGTGGCGACGAGTTTGTGGCTGTTTTGATTGATTTGGAAGACACATCAGCAAGCGTGCCAATGGTCATCCGGTTGCTGGCCGCCGCTGCACTGCCAGTACATGTGGGCGACTTGACTGCGCAGGCTTCGGCCAGTGTGGGAGTAACCTTTTATCCACAGGCTCAAGACATCGATGCCGATCAACTCCTTCGTCAGGCAGACCAGGCCATGTACCAGGCTAAAGTTGCGGGAAAGAACCGTTTCAGCGTGTTTGATGCCGAGCATGACAGCAGCCTGCGCGACCACCACGAAAGCCTGGAACGCATCCGTCAGGCGCTGGAGAACCATGAGTTTGTGCTGTATTACCAGCCCAAGGTCAACATGCGCAGCGGCCAGGTGATTGGTGCGGAGGCGCTGATCCGTTGGCAGCATCCCGAAAAAGGTCTGCTGGCACCAGCGGCCTTCCTTCCGGCGATTGAAGACGACCCGCTAGCCGTCGCCGTGGGTGAGTGGGTGATAAACACCGCCCTAAACCAAATTGAACGGTGGCGCGCCGATGCTTTGGATGTTCCAGTTAGCGTCAACATCGGCGCACTCCAGTTGCAGCAAGGCAACTTTTTTGAGCGCCTGAAAGGCATTCTTGCCCATCACCCGCAAGTCAACCCGGCAAGGTTGGAGCTTGAGGTTCTTGAGACCAGCGCGCTGGCGGACATGGCGCAGGTGTCGCAAATTATTGAAGACTGCGCACAAATCGGCGTGACATTTGCGCTGGACGACTTTGGCACCGGCTATTCGTCGCTAACTTACCTCAAGAGTCTGCGGGTGACCTTGCTGAAAATAGACCAGAGTTTTGTGCGCGACATGCTTGAAGATCCCGATGACCTGGCTATTCTGCAAGGTGTCATCGGCCTGGCTGCCGCATTCAGTCGCAAAGTGATCGCTGAGGGCGTTGAGACTGTGGAGCATGGTACCGCCCTGTTGCACCTGGGTTGCGAATTGGCCCAAGGGTATGGCATTGCACGGCCTATGCCAGCCGAGCAGATGCCCGCTTGGGTCGCATCCTGGCAGCCCGATGATGCATGGTCTGAGTTGCCGTGGCTGGGAGGCAATACCTAATTGATGGACGTTTAGGCTATGACAAAGCTAAATTGACTACCGACTGGTTTTGCTGCATTGGCGCGGAGTTGAACAAATTCCACGTCTACAGACCGGCCGACCGATAAGGAGAAATTGGTCCACCCGATGACTGCAACGGAAGCATCATCATGAACGGCAGTACCTGGTCAGGACCTGTAGTTGCCAACCACGATTGACGAACCACAAAGCTGTCGTAGAAATCAACCTGCCAGGCTGCGGTCGTTCGCGAGCAGGAGCAGCACAGGGCTGGCACCCGTCTGTTACGTCCGTCGAAGTCCAGGGTTAATCTCTTCCCGTCTGCCCAGTATTTTTGAGAGCACTCGACAAATCGATGCCGGATTTAGCTT
>JFJP01038099.1_pt1 | contig 21102 bp, 15 predicted proteins | sample 431651 | NCBI WGS metagenome assembly JFJP01 (sample SAMN02602958, study PRJNA72255) | Microbial mat metagenome, whole genome shotgun sequencing project. | biome: fresh water; feature: sink hole; material: water; isolation source: purple microbial (photo- and chemosynthetic) mats found in...
CGTCCTGGTTCTGTGGGGCCATGTCGTCCATCGCTCGTCGGGTGTTGGTCTTCTGGGCGCGAATTTACGAGATCGCCGGGAAACGGGCGCGCCTTCTTGCCGATGTCGAATCCCGAAAAGCGAAGATTCCAAACCTTGGGGGTTTGGAATCTGTTTGATCGGGCGCCAGCTTCGCATGGGCTGAATGGCTATCTTAGCGATTGCAAGAACTCCACTAAGCCACAAATCATCATCCCATGAAGACCTACGACGACTACTTGAAAAGGGTCCACTTCGACCATTGGACCAGCAACCCTTCGGACGAGATCCATTGGGACTGCCGGATCTTCCGCACGGACGAAGGCGGCTACGTCGCCCGGCTGATGGTCATGGACAGCTACGACGGCTGGCTCATGGTCTGGAAGCCCTGGCAGAGCTCGCCGGCCTTCGCTACCGTCGAGCAGGCCGAGGAGTACGCCCGGCGCGAGTGGGCCTACCCGAGCCTCTGACGGCGCTCGGGCGGTCCTTCGGCTTGTCAGCGGACGAACTTCCTGGCCACGATCAGCTCCTTGGTTCCCTTGGACCAGTCGTAGAAGCCTTCGCCCGACTTCACGCCAAGGTTCCCGGCGTTGACCATGTTGACCAACAGGGGGCTGGGGGCGTACTTGTCGTTGCCCAGGCCGTCGTTGAGGACCCGGAGGATGGACAGGCAGACGTCCAGCCCGATGAAGTCCGCCAGTTGGAGCGGTCCCATCGGGTGGGCCATGCCGAGCTTCATGACCGTGTCGATTTCCTGGACTCCGGCCACGCCCTCGTTGAGGGTGATGATGGCCTCGTTGATCATGGGCATGAGGATGCGGTTGGCCGCGAAGCCGGGGAAGTCGTTGACCTCCACGGGCGTCTTGCCCAGGGCCCTCGAAAGCTCGAAGACGGCCTGGGTGGTCTGGTCGCTGGTCTTGTACCCGCGGATGACCTCGACCAGCCGCATGACGGGGACGGGGTTCATGAAGTGCATCCCGATGACCTGCTCGGGCCGCGAGGTGGCGGCGGCGATGCGGGTGATGGAAATCGAGGAGGTGTTGGTGGCCAGGATGGCGCCCCGCGGGGAAAGCTGGTCCATCTGGGCGAAGATCTTGAGCTTCAGCTCGGTGTTCTCGGTGGCGGCTTCGACCACCAGCTCGGCCTGCGCCAGGGCCTGGGCCATGTCTTGCGTGGGGACCAGGCGGGCCAGGGTCTGCTCCTTGAGCTCGGGGGAGATCTTCTGCCCGCTGACCATCCGGTCGAGGTTCTTGGCGATGGTGGCCATGGCCTTTTCGAGGGCCTGCTGGCTGAGGTCGGCCAGGTGGACCTGGAATCCGTTCTGGGCGAAGACGTGGGCGATTCCGTTGCCCATCGTCCCGGCGCCGATTACGGTTACGTGCTGCATTTCGGGTTGGATGTTTTGGAGGTTGGTTGTTGGATGTCGTGGCCGCGAAGATAGCCGTTTCGGCGGAAAGGGCCGTGCCGGGCAGCTTTGTCAGTGCATGATCTTGAAGACCATCTCCCGAAGGAGGTCGGCCGTGGTGGCGCTGGTGTTGCCCAGGCCCTTGGACTTGAGGTCGTACTCGCGCAGGATGGAGATGACCTCCACGGCCTTGGCCTTGGGGTAGTTGCGGGCGGCCACGCGGTACTCCTTGACGAAGAACGGGCTGACGCGCAGGGCGGAGGCCACGGCCTTGTCCTCGCGGTTGTTGGGCAGGTAATGGAAGACCAGCACCTTCGAGAAGAAGCCGAAGAGCGTCGCGATGGTCAGCGGCAGCGGATGCTCGCGCTCGTTGTCGCCGAAGTACTTCGCGATGCGGTTGGCCTTGAGCAGGTCGTGGTTGGCCAGGGCGCTGTTCAGCTCGAAGGTGTTGAAATCCTTGCTGATGCCGATGTTGCGCTCGATCAGCTCCGGGCTGATGAGCGTCTGGCCCGGAGGCATGGTGATGGCCAGCTTGTCCAGCTCGTTCGCGATCTTGGCCAGGTCGTTGCCCAGGAACTCCGTGAGCATCACCATCGACTTCATGTCCGCCTGGAGGCCCTTTTCCGCGAGGTAGCCCTCGATCCACTTGGGCACCTGGTTCTCGTAGAGCTTCTTCGACTCGAACAGGATGCCGCTTTTCTGGAGCAGCTTGTAGAGCCGCGTGCGCTTGTCGAGGCTCTTGTACTTGTAGCAGACCACCAGCACGGTCGAGGCCAGCGGCTTCTCGACGTAGAAGGACAGCTTGTCGATGTCGCGCAGGTCCTGGGCCTCCTTGACGATGACGACCTGGTGGCTGGCCATCATGGGGAAGCGCTTGCACGTGGTGACGATGACGTCCGTGGCCAGGTCCTTGCCATACACCACCGTCTGGTTGAAGCTCTGGTCGGCGGGGCTGAGCACGTTCTGGGCCACGTGGTCGGCTATCTTGTCGATGTAGTAGGGCTCTTCGCCCATGAGGAAGTAGATCGGCTGGTAGATTTTCTTGTCCAGTTCGGCGATGATTTGCGCGTAGGTCATGGCGGCAGTGGGGCTGTTTCGGGGGCTTCGCCCGCGAAGGTAGGAAAAGGCGGCTTTCGGCCCAAGCCCGCTCACCGCGAGGGCAATTTCCCACAAAACTTGGCATGATTTCGCAAAAATGACGAAATTGTCAAAAAAATCGCCTGCCCGCTGGATGGTCATGGCGATCAAAAGCCCAGGACAAGCCATGGAAAAAGATCCCCGCGACGGCCGAACGGCTCGTGAAACGAAGATGCTGCGGCTCTGCGCCGAAGCCATCCTCAGCTCGAAGGAGGAAAGCCAGATGCTGCGGAACTTCTGCCAAGCCATCGTGGACCAGATGGGCTACCCGCTGGTGTGGCTGGGCATCCCCGAGCCGGACTCGAGCGTGAGCGTGGCCGCCTCCGCCGGCATGGCCATTCCCTACGCCCTTTCGGCGGCCATCCGTTGGGACGACTCGCCCTTGGGCCAGGGCCCCACCGGCCGATGCGCCCGCACCGGACTGCCCCAGAGCGTCCCCGACCTCGCGCGGAGCCCCGCCCACGAGCCCTGGCGCGAGGGGCTGGCCGAGGCCGGGCTCCGTTCCTCGGCCGCCCTGCCCGTCGCGCTCGACGGCAAGGTCATGGCCGTGCTCAACCTCTACTCCGACCAGTTGGGCGAATTTCCCGAGCCCGACCTGGACATCTTCTCCGTGGCGGCCTCCCACCTGGCCCTCGGCCTGGACCGGCTGCGGCGCGACAGCGCCCTCGAGCGGCAGAAGAGCCAGTTGGACTTCAAGAGCCAGCAGCTCGAAAAGGCCTACGACCTGCTCATGTCCATCACCGAGAACCTCCCCTTGCCCCTGGCCGTCCTCACCCGCGAGCTCGAGTGGGTCCACGAGAACCAGACCTTCGCCCAGCAGTTCCACTTCCCCCGGGGCGTCTTCGTCGGTGGGCAGCGCTTCTGGGCCCAGGCCTTCCCCGAGTCGCGCTACCGCTCGGCCGTGCTCCGCGAACTGCGCGCCGCCATGCTGCGGGACGAGCCGCCGCTCGACGCGACCTGGTACCTGCTCAACGGCAAAGGCGAGCGAAGGAAATGCCGGTTCCAGTTCATCCGGCTCGATTCCGCCAACTTCATGCTCTGCGTCCGCGACATCCACCAGCAGGACCTGGCCCGCAAGGAGCTCCTGCGCGCCCAGGCCCGGCTGCGCGCCAGCGAGCAGCGCCTCCGCCTCTCGGTGCAGGCCGCCGGGCAAGGCATCTTCGACCTCGACTTCAAGACCGGGACGACCATCGTCAGCGGGCAGTATGCCGCCCAGCTCGGCTATCCCAGCGACACCTTCGTCGAGAGCGAGGAAAACTGGTCCGCCCGGATCCACCCCGACGACAAGACCCAGACCACGGCCGCCTTCGAAAGCTGCCAAAGCGGGCAGACCCCCAACTTCAAGGCCGAGTTCCGCATGAGGCACGCCCACGGCCACTGGGTATGGCTCCTGGCACTGGGCCGAGTCGTGGAGCACGCCCCCGACGGAAGCCCGGCGCGCATGGTGGGGATCCACACCGACATCACCTACCAGAAGGAGATGGAGCTGCGCAACCTCCAGAACCAGACCGCCCTGGCCCGAAAGGAAGAGCGACTACGCCTTTCCCTCAAGGCCGCGCGGCAAGGGCTCTACGACCTCGACCTGGCCACCGGGGCCGCCATCTTCAACGACGAGTACGCCCTCATGCTCGGCCACCAGCCCGAGGATTTCCGCGAAAGCAACGCCCTCTGGCTCGAGCGCATGCACCCCGACGACCGCGAGGCCGTCGGCCAGGCCTTCCTGGACTACGTGGCCGGAAAGACCACCGAGTACATCGTCGAGTTCCGCCAGAAGAAGGCCGACGGCCAATGGGTCTGGATACTCTCGATGGGCAAGATCGTCAGCCACGCCGCCGACGGTACCCCCCTGCGCATGCTCGGCACCCATACCGACATCACCCAGCGCAAGGCCATCGAGCAGGAGCTCCTCCAGGCCAAGCTCCGCGCCGAGGAGAGCGACCGCCTCAAGACCGAGTTCATCAACAACATGTCGCACGAGGTCCGCACCCCCCTCAACGGAATCCTCGGATTCGCCCAGATCCTCGAAAAGCCCGACATGCCCCCCGAAAAGAGGCGCCGGTTCAGCCGGATCATCCAGAACAGCGGCCAGCAGCTCCTGCGCGTCATGGAGGACATCCTCGAAATCTCCAAGCTCGGGACCCAGAAGGTGCGCGCCAACCTGGCCGACATCAACCTCAACGAGCTGCTCTGGGAGCTCTTCGCCATCTTCGAGGCCAGGGCCAAGGAAAAAGGACTTGCCCTCTACCTCAGCCTTCCTCTGCCCGACGAGCGGTCCGTCTGCCGATGCGATGCCTTCAAGCTCAACAAGATCATCGGAAACCTGCTCGAGAACGCGCTGAAGTTCACCTTCGAAGGCCATGTCGAGCTCGGCTACCTGCACAAGGACGAGCAGGTCGAAATCTACGTCAACGACACCGGCGAGGGGATCGCCCCCGAGCTGAGGGACCGCGTCTTCGAACGATTCGCGCAAGGCGAGAAGACGCTCGCCAGGAGACTCGGCGGCCTTGGCCTTGGGCTGGCCATCGCCCGAGAGAACGCGCAGATCCTGCAAGGAAAGCTCTGGGTCACGGACAACCCGCCCAAGGGAAGCAGCTTCCGCCTTCTGCTCCCCACGCAAAACCCCGGTTTCGGTTCCCAGGAGACGATGCAAGACCTCGACGCGAAGCCCCCGCTAGGATTTCGCCCCAAGCTGCTCATCGCCGAGGACGAGGAGCTCAACTTCCTGCTGCTCAAAGTCCTCATCCAGGAGGAAATGGCCCTCGAATGCCAGATCCTGCACGCCAAGGACGGGCAGGAGGCCGTCGAGCTTTGCCTGGAGCATCCCGACATCGCCCTGCTGCTCATCGACCTGAAGATGCCCGTCCTCAACGGACTCGAAGCGACCGCCACCATCCGGGGCATCCGCCCGAAGCTGCCCATCATCATGCAGACCGCCTACTCGCGCCCCGAGGAAAGGATCCTGGCCCTGAACGCAGGCTGCGACGACTTCCTGACCAAGCCCATCGGCCGGAACAAGCTCCAGGCCGTGATCTTCCACTACCTCGGCATCCGCCAATAACCCCATGACCCTTCAGGGGCTTGGCCCAACCCTTCAGGAGGTCCAGACCCTCGAAGGGGGCGGACGGGCCGGCGAAAGCCCTGGAGCTAGACTTTTTTTTGCAACGGCGTTGCAAAAAAGAAGGCCGAAGGCTTGGTTATCCCAGCAATTCGTTGCAAATTTGCCGAGCCAAAAGGCGGCGGCGGCTTAGCCCACCCTGCCCGGAAAAGGCGACCAACCGGAGCCGGAAGGCGACATAGCCAGGGAAAAACGAAACATGGAAATCTTCGATATCAGAAGTGGAAGCGAGCACCAGGCCGGAGGCCTGGGCGAGCACTTGGCGCACGTATTGTCCGGCGGATTCGGCATCGTGGCCTTCGTCTTCATGATGATGGCCCTGATACAACTGCTGACGGCCCGCGTCACGGACCGCCATCTGCCGCCGTGGCTGGGCGGCCCGTGGGCGCAGGTGGTTTTCGGCTCGCTGCTGGGCGCGCTCCCCGGCTGCTTCGGCTCATTCCTGGCCGTGTCGCTCTACGCCAAGGGCATGCTGAACTTGCCGGCGGTCGTGGCCATGATGGTCAGCACCTCGGGCGACGAGGCCTTCGTCATGCTCTCGATGCTTCCCGGCAAGGCCCTGCTGCTCATGGGCCTGCTGCTGCTGGTCTCCATCGCCTTCGGCTGGGTGCTGCTGGCCCTGGGCGCCCACCGCTGGGAGATGCCCATCTCGGCCGAGCACTTGCAGGAAGGCAACGACTCCAATCCTTCCCAGCCCGCCTCGGCAGGGCGCTGGCAGAAGCCGGCCATCCTGCTGGCGGTTTTGGCCTCGGGCCTCTACGCAGGCCTGGGAGGCATCGGCCACGACCACGGCCAGGGCCACGGCGGCATCGAGCGCTGGATATTCGTGGGAGCCGCCGTGGTGCTGGCGGCCGTGGTCTGGTCCAGCCCGAGCGAGCTGGTCTATCGCAAGGTCTGGCGCAAGGTCGTCCTGCGCAGCCTTCCTTCGGTCGTGCTCTGGACCCTGGGCGCCCTTGCCGTGACGGAGCTGCTGGCGCACTACGTGGACGTCGATGCCTGGGTCGGCAAGAACATCTGGCTGGTGCTGGTCCTGGCCAGCCTGGTGGGCCTGATCCCCACCTCGGGGCCGCACCTGGTCTTCTTCACGCTCTACCTTTCCGGGGCCTTGCCCTTCAGCGTGCTGCTGGCCAACTCGGCCGTGCAGGACGGCCACGGCTCCATCCCGCTGCTGGCCTTCTCGCGCAAGGCCTTCGTCTGGATGAAGCTCATCAGCCTGGCCATCGGCCTGCTCATCGGCGCCGTGGCCCTGGCGATGGGCTACTAAGGCCCGTTTGCCTTCTGGGGAGGCTTCCCCATCGGGCCAGTTCCCGACAGAATCGGGCCGCTCCGCCCATCCCGAAGCGATTGAATGTGGATAGCCCCGGATGAAATCCGGGGAGCAGCGAACCGCAGCGAACCAGAACCCCGTAGGGGTTCAACGCGAAAGCCAAGGCGTTTCAAGTCAATCCATCAATTTGGTTAGCAGCTTTGTATAATACCAAGTTGCTTTCAAGGGTAACAAATACAAATCGTCAGCATCCTGCGAAATTTGGAAGATTCCGGGCGAATCCCGAAGGGATGGAATTGTTGTAGCCAGTCCCGCTCGGGTTGGAGGGGAACCCCGAAGGGGTGGCATTGTCTGGCCCATCCTCCCGATGAGGATAATGTCACCCCTTCGGGGTTCTCTTCTTTGGCCTGGCCCCGCTTTCTACAATCATTACACCCCTTCGGGGTTGGGCGAGGCTTCAAGGCAAACAAATCAACGCAATGTCAATATCGGAAAAATCACGCTGTCTGTTTTTGGCTATGGAACCGAACAGATATGCTTTTTCTATGCTTATTCCTTGTGTATAGCATTCTAAAACAAAGTTTGTTGCCTGTTTCATTTCAATTTTATTAGCAAGAATTTTTATCTACCTTGTTGAAGTTAAATGTTCTTCACAAACATCTTTTATTAAAATAGTATTACAAAAGATAAACTATCGTTGATTTCTATTGTTGCTGAATCATTATTCATCACTTCAGTTCCCTGGTCTGTGATGTAATGAATCCCGCTAGAAAAAGTTTGATGATATACAGACAGGTAGCTCTTTCCTATTCCCGTAAAATATAAATCGTCCTGATTTTTAGTTACACAGTATGTAAGTTTTGTATTTACATAATGTAGCTTTTGCAGACTTGGGGGGCCAGTTTCAAATTTCTCCCACGCGTATCCTCCATTGGTCGTAGTCAAAACATAACTTCCATTGCTTCCGGAAAAAAAGAGATGAAGAATTGAATCATTAATGAGCATGGAATCCTGTATTCCAATCCCGCCAAAGTCAGCACAATCTTCTTTTAACAATGAATCTTTGTAATAAAGTTCATATCCAGACGAATGACTACCCATGCACATCGAAATATTCTCGTAATGAACATATTCGGTTTTCCATGGTAGCTCATAAGGATCAGAAATCTTGTCATCAATCGTATTATTCTCTTTCTCGCATGACAAAAGCAGCGATAGAATTGATAAAATCATCAATGATTTCTTCATTTTTTTAAAGTTTACAATGAATCATGTTTTATTGTTAGCATTTCCCGGCCTTGCAGGTAACGTCATTGCTTAATCCCTACCCGAAAGCGCAATTGTGCGAACTGGAAAGATTTGCACACCCCCCAAAGCCGAATCGGCAGCTTGTCGAAGTCGGGGAAGCACCGAATCCGTGATTTTGAAGGGTAGCCTGTTCATCGGGTGCTTGTTTTTGATGAAATCCAAAGCTACAAACAATTTCTTCAAAAAGCAAGTGCGGGGCGTTTTTCCTCACACTCGGGCGGAATGTGGCCGGGTGCGGATTGGGCCTGCCCATCGGCGCCGTGGCCTTTTCGACGGGCTTCCGTCGCCGGTTTGCCTCTGGCGGAGGCTTCACCATCAGGCCAGGGCCGGGATTGGCTAGTGGCTTGAAATCAGCGGCCAATATTGTGCAATTCATTGCGAGTACCTCACAGGGGTGTCAGAAATCCTACACTTGTCCTAAGAAATTTGAATCCAATTCGTTGCAATACAGGCGGTTGACAATTTTCCAACAAGCCCTAATGATTTGTTTTTCATAGGCTTACTTGTGGGGTAGGATTTACGCTTTCATCTTCTTCGCTCTCTTGTTTTGTTTATCCATTTCCGCTTGCAAAGGCGAAACGTATTGGCTGTACAAATCGAACAAAAACTCAATGCGTGTACGTTCGTTCGCAAAGGGTTGCGAACGGTAGCACAAATCTACCGCTTTGTCCAGTTCTTTGTGTGCCTTTACCAAATCGGGAGGCATGGCCAATGGGTCGTACAAATCGGCTAAACTGCTGTCGGGATATTTTGATCGGGTATCCAATACTGCCTGCGCGGCTTTTTCCACCCTCTCTTTTTGTTTGTCGCTTGCTTCTTTGGGGAAGGGGTAGTTGTTGTAAACAATTTGAATTGAATAATTATAATCACTTTTTAATCTACCACAAGTATATTTCATCCATGTCATGTGTAAATCCGATGTTAAGACACCAAACAGAAATAAATTTGCACTACCAACAAAAGCGCATCTATCTGTTACGATAGTATTTCTATCTACGTAACCAATTGGTATATAATACCTATTTTCAGATGAAACTCTTGGTATTAGTAAATAGTCTGTCTTTGGTTGTCTTATCTCACCAAATAAATATGGTACTGAAGCTAGTTTTTTCGTTGCATCACGCGAACTTTTTTCTCTTACTTCTTTTACAAGTAGAATACGCTTTTGTATTTCTTTTAACTCTCGAATTTCATTTGGTTTAATATCTTGTAGCCAAAGACAATACCTTCTCTTTGAATTAATAAATTCTACTGAACCTAATAATGGTTTAATGAACTTCTGAGCATTTGGTTCTTTTTCTAAGAAATCATTAATTTCTGTTTCTTCTATTATCAAATGCCCACCATCATTAGCCATATTTCCAAATTGCATCTCAGGAACGTTTGAAATTGGTTTTGTTCTTTTTAAAACAACTATATCTTTACTATCAATTAAATAAGGATTAATATTGTTAACTTTTATTTCGTGCGCTTCTGCTTTAATATCTTCATAATCAAACAATAACTTGTTGGTTGTATCGAAATTTGCAAAACCAATTACCACAACATGAACGGCTGCATTTCCTTTGGCTTCGTTGTCCCATCGGAAAGTGCGGTGTGCAAAATGAATTTTTACTTTGTACCGATTGAACATTTCGTTCCATAAAATACCCACTTGTTCGCCTTGCGAAATGGAATTGGTTGAAACAAATGCCGCTTTTATTTTTGTCTCCTGGATGTATTTTGCAGCTTTTAAGTACCAACAAGCCACGTAATCTAACACATTTGCGCTTTTTATTCCGGTTGTAACTTTTTCTAAATCCTCTTTTTGTTGTTTTGTCTGAAGTTGTTTGCCAATAAACGGAGGGTTGCCCAAAATATAGTTGTAGTCGATATTTTCCGGTTTTTCTTCAGGATATGCTTGGTCTATTACTTTAAAATGCTCCGTAAGCACTCTTACTTTGCCGTATCTGATTTCTGGTTCTTTAACGGTTTGTTGAATGATTTCGGCTTCGTTGGCGTAAATGGTAATTGTTTTTTCTTCGTTGAGCAAGCTTGCCCATTCGATTTGGAGTGAATTGGCGTTTATGATTTTAGCTGATTTTGTAAGCGGTATCCGAGCAATGTACTTGCCGACCAAATTGCTGGCTTTTATATTCATTTGATGGTCCACCAGCCATAAGGCAACTTCTGCAATACGTGCTGCCCACTCGTCAATTTCTATTCCGTAAAACTGCGAAACCGAGACTTTAAAATACTGTTCTATGTTCTCAAAGGTCATCTGATACAGCAGTCTGTCCAATTTGAGCATTTGATAGACTACTTTTAATTCAATTTCTCTTAATTCACGATAAGCAATAATCAGGAAATTGCCCGAACCACATGCGGGATCTAAAAAACGAATTTTTGATATTTTGTCGTGAAATCCGTTTAATGCAGGTCTGTTATTCTGAATTTTCTCAAATTCTGCCCAAAGTTCATCTAAAAACAAAGGTTTAATGAGTTTAAGTATGTTTTTTTCGCTGGTGTAATGCGCTCCCAAATTCCGTCGGGCGGTTTTGTCCATAATGCTTTGGAACAACGAACCGAAAATGGCGGGCGAAATCAATCCCCAATCCAGTCCGCAACTTTCAAGCAAGATAGTTCGCATTTCACTATCGAAAGAAGCTATGCTTATGTTTTCTTCAAAAAGTTTTCCGTTTACATATGGGAATTGAGTATAAATTTCATCAAGATTTTTTAATCTTTTTTCTTGTGGTTTATTTAGCACCTGAAACAATTGTGCTAATTTGTTCGCAAGGTCTGAGCCGTCTTCGGCGGTGTGATTTTCGACGAAATCCCAAAATATATCTTTCTCAAATATTTCGGTATCATCAGCAAACAGCATAAAAAGCAAGCGAACCAGATAGACTTCCAATTCGTGCCCGTCGTATCCGTTTTCTTTGAGCAAATCGTGAAGTTTGCCCATTTTTTCTGCTGCCTTTATGTTTATCGGGTCTTCGTCGCGGATGGTAACTTTCTGATAACCTGCGATAAAGCCAAACAATTTAACGTTCTGGTGCAATTCGGACAGCAAAAACTCATGTTGTTGGTTTTCGTCCAGATCATACAATCGGAAACGCTCAAAGTCGGAAACCAAAATATACTTGGGCAACTCAGCCTCTTTCAATCCCGGAAAGTATTCTATTGCCTGCTGGTAAGCTTTGTCAAGATCCCGTCCTTTTGATTTGTGCTCAACAATCAGATTGCCTTTCCAAAACAAGTCGATAAATCCTTGTTTGTTGCCTAACTTTTTGACAGGTTCTTCAAAGCTGGCGATCCGGCGACGACCAATGCCAAAGACATCAAAAAAACCGTCCCAAAACGATTTGGCTTCGGCGTGTTCTTTGGTTTCAGCTTCCCATTCTTTCGAGAATTTTATCGCCCTCGATTTTATTTCGTTCCAACTTAATGGCATATTGTTGATTTTTGTTGTCTATTGTCTTTGTACGGGAAACGCATGGGCGGAGTTGGCTGTACGCGTGGGTACCTCGATGGCAATGCTACGTTTTTTGAATAGTTTTTGTTCTAGGAACTTTTTTGAGGATTGGGAAGACCAATGGCCCGAATCGGTTGGATGCTCGCGGACAAGGCATTGAAATTCAACATACTTCTGGCTTCTGTTTGCCCTAAGATACTGTTTCCACAGAAGAGCCCAAAATTATTGTGAAGAACCGTTATTGATGAGCCTGCCAAAAGTGAACGAACCAATGGTTGAAGTTTTCAAATCGTTTGCGCACTTTGAAATCTCCGTTCGAAAGCAAAACGACTTCATTGGTATCGGTGTCGAATACGGCCAATTGTGCGGCGTTTTTTTGAAATACGATGTATCGTTTATCAAGTCCTTGCTGGTGACAAAATTCATTGGTTGACAGCAAATCATCCATCAGGTCGTCATTACTTTCCAATGGGTACAAAAATGTTTCGACTTCGAACAATTCCCCTCCACCAAACTCTTCCCAAAAGTCAACCAATTCTTTGGGAAAATTGTAATCAAGTCTTGACAATCCGCTTCTGAGCCTTTCGCGTTCAATTTTTCCGTAAGGAAAAATGACATGCGGATTATCTGTTAATGCGTTTTTTATGGTTTGTGCCATCATAGTTCTTTTTCTAATGAACGTTCAACCAAGCCAATAAATCTTCCAGTTTGTGTTTCGATTGGCACTGTCCTGAAAAGTTTATAAATCAAATTTATTAAGATTGATTGGTTTTGACTTTATCCAGATACAATGTCGCTCAGATCGACAGGATGACGAACTCGACGCGGCGGTTCTGGGCGTTCTCGCGGTTGTTGCGGGGGGTGGGCACGGCGGGAAAGCGGTCGGCGTAGCCCACGGCGATGACGCGGTCGGGGGCGACGCCTTGTCCGATGAGGTAGCGCTTGATGGCGTTGGCCCGCTTTTGCGAGAGGCCGGGGTCGGTGTGGCCCACCTGCGAGTGGCCGGCTATCTCGACTTTCAGGCTGGGGTATTGCCCCATGACGGCCAGTATGCGTTGCAGCTCGGGGAAGGACGCGTCGAGGATGATGTCGCGGCCTTCGGAGAAATAGACGTTGTTGAGCGGCAGGCGGGCGTTGGGCACGAGCGGGGTCAGGCGCAGGTCGCGGTCGAGCTGGCCGAAGGCGTCGAGGTCGCGCAGGTCGAGGTTCTCGGAGGCGCCGATGTAGCCTTCAGCGCTGGCGTGGAAGGAGTAGTTGTGCCCAGCGGTCAGCACGAGCGAGTACTCGCCGGTCTGCGGATGGACGGTCGCGGCCAGGCTGAGCGAGTCGTCGAGGGCGATGTACTCGATGGCGGCGGCGCGCACGGGCTGCCCGGTCATTTGGTCGAGCACGGTTCCGCTGACGATGACCAGCGGGTCGGGGCCCATGACCTGGCGGAGGTCCACCCGGAAGATGTCCATCATGCCGACGGTCTGCTCGCGCGAGCCGACGTAGGCGCGCTGTCCGTCGCCGGTGATGGTGAAGTAGGCTTCCCAGTCGGGGGTGTTGACCTCGGGGCCGAGGTTCTCGGGCACGGTCCAGTTGGTCCAACTGTTGCCGACGCGGCGGGTGGCCAGGATGTCCTGGCTGCCGAATCCTCCGTGGCCGTTGCTCGAAAAGTAGAGCGTGCGGCTGTCGGCGGCCAGGAAGGGCGTGGTCTCGTAGCCGCGGGTGTTGACCACGGGGCCGAGGTTCTGGGGCTGGGACCACTTGCCATCGGGGCGGAGCTGGGTGACGTAGAGGTCGGTGGTGCCGTGGAAGTCGGGGCCGATGCGCTTGTAGCTGGAAAAGATGATGGCCTTGCCGTCCATGCTCATGGTGCCCGACTGGGTCTCTTCGTCGAAGGGATAGCCCTCGATGTCGAGGGGGATGGGCCGTCCCCAGGCGTCGCCTTCGCGGTGGACCAGGGAAAAGCCGCCCGCCAGGCCGCCGTCGGGGGTGTAGGTTCCGGTAACGAGCAGGGTGTTGCCGTCGGCGGTGACGGCGCAGGGGATGTTCCAGCCGCGGTTGTTGACGCTGTTGCCCAGGCGCCGGGCGTCGGTCCAGCGCCCATCGGGGAGGATCTGGGCCGCGAAGATGTCCCTGTCGGTGTTCTGCCAGTCTTGGGCGACGCTTCGGGCGAAGAAGAGCGTCTTGCCGTCGGCGGAGATGAGCGGGGCCATTTCGCTGAGCCAGGTGTTGACGGCCGTGCCGAGGTTGACCAGGCGCGGGGCTCCGGCCGCGGGCGGCTCGGGTGGGGCGGGCGGGGGGGGCGCTTCGTTGGCGCGGGGCTCCTCGGCCACGGTCGGCTCGGGCTGCTGGGGCGGGTCTGCTGGCCTGGGGCCGTCGTCGAGGGGCTTGAGCTCGCGGGGGAGGGCCACCCGGAAGATGTCCATGCCTCCGAGGCTGTGGGCCGTCGAGCCCACGTAGGCGTAGGCCCCGGCGAAGCTGACGTTGATGTAGGATTCCCATTGCGGGGTGTTGACCAGCGGCCCCAGGTTCGCGGGTTCGGTCCACTGCTCCCAGCCGTCGCCCTCGCGGCGGCTGATGAAGATGTCGTTGCCCCCGAGGCCGCCCCGGCCGTCGGTCGAAAAGTAGAGCGTGCGGCCGTCGGCGGCCAGGAAAGGCGAGGTCTCGTATCCGGGGCTGTTGATGCGCGGCCCGAGGTTGGCGGGGCTAGACCAGCTCCCGTCTTCGAGCCGTTGGCTGGCGAAGAGGTCGAATCCGCCGAAGTTCTGCCCGCCGTAGCGCATGTTGCTGGAAAAGAGCAGGGTGGAGCCGTCAGCGCTTAGGCAGGCGGTCTGGGTGTCGTAGGCCAGGGGCAGGTCGGGGATCTCGAGGGGCACGGGGGTCGTCCACTCGCCGTTGACGAGTGTCGAGAGGGAAAATCCGCCCTTGAGGGTTCCGTCGGGCATGTAGCGGCCCGCGAGGAGCATGGTCATGCCGTCGGCCGTGAAGCCGCAGACGGCGTTCCATCCGTCGTTGTTGAGGGTTCCGGGCATTTCCTGCGAAGGGCCCCAGAGGCCGTTGGCACCGAGCCGGCTTCGGCGGATGTCGCGGTCGATGTTGTTGGGGTCGTCGGGGACGCTGCGCGAGAAGTAGAGGGTCTTGCCGTCGGGGCTGAGCACGGGGCTGATCTCGCCCAGCCGCGAGTTGACGTTGGGGCCGAGGTTTTGCAGCCGGTTCTGGGCGTTGGTGGCGGCGGAGGCGGCCAGCAGCAGAAGGAGGGCCAGCGCGATCCTGAACTGGCGAAAGGGTAGGGAAGAGGGCATCGTGGGCGTGTGGAATTGGGGCTCGCCAGGCTCAAAGTTCTGGGGCTCCGCCCAGGCGTTGTATCTGCTCGGACAAGATGCGGACATCCTTTTTGTATTTCTTTTCGAGGTGCTTGAGCTCCAGGGCCAGGCGCTCGGCCTCCTCTGCGGCTATCCGAAGCTTCTCGGCGTTGCTGGCCAGCTTGGCGTTCTGCTTTTCGATTTCTCGCTGCTTGTTCTCCATTTCGGACTGCGTCGCCTCCATGGCCTCGATGTTCTGCCGCATCTCCTCCTCCTGGGCTGCCAGGCGCTCGTTCTGCTCTTTCATGAGCTTCTCCTGCTCCTTCGATTTGGCCAAGGCCTTGCGCAGGACGCTCTCGTTCATCTTCATCTTGTGGTTGGCGGCCTCGATTTCGGACTGCTTTCGCATCATCTCGGTCTCCTTATGGCGGAGGTTTTGGGCCATGTCGAGGGCCTCCTTCTCGATGCGCTTCTGCTCGTTGATGTCGTTGGCCAGGAAGAGCACCTTGACGATCTCGCCGTGGATGTCCATGATGGGGGTGTAGGACATGAGCAGCCAGAGGTCTTTCCCGTCCTTGGTCTTGCGGCATTGCAGGCCCTCGTGCTGCATGCCCTGGAGGACGTTGCGCCAGAGGCGCTCAAGCTCCTCGAGCTCGGCTTCGGGGGTGAAGAGGCGGATGTTCTTGCCTTGGAGTTCGCGGTGGGTGTAGCCCAGGCTGCGGACCATCAGGTCGTTGGCCACGATCAGGCTTCCGTCGGTCTGGTACTCGGCGCGCAGGGTGGTGTGGTCGATACCGAAGAGGATGCCCTCCATCTCGGCCTGTCGCCGGGCCGATTCCTCCTGGGTGGCTTGGAGCTCCTCCATGTTCTGCCGCATCTCCTCCTCCTGGGCGGCCTTTTCTTCGGCCTGCACGCGGGTGCGCTCCAGCAGCTTCGAGGTGCGCTCGTTGACCTTGAGCGAGGCCAGGGTCGCGGCGATGTTCTCGGCTATCTTGTTGACAAAGTCGATGATGTGCGGCTCGAAGCTCTCGAGGCTGGCCAGTTCAATGACCCCGAAGACCTGCTCCTCCAGCTTCAGGGGAACCATCAGCAGGGCCCTGGGCCACGATTTGCCGAGGCCGGAGGTCACCTTCATGTAGCTCTTGGGGATGTCCGTCAGGTAAATGGTCTCCTTTTCGAGCGCGCAGGTGCCCACCAGGGTCTGGCCCATCTCCACGCGCTTGGTCAGGAATTTCTGCCGGTCGTAGGCATACGAGGCCACCAGTTCCAAGAACGGCGGATCTTCGTCCTCGTTGAGCACGAAGACTCCTCCCTGCGTGGCCTTCACGTAATGCACCAGCTCGCCGATGAGCAGCTTGGCCAGGTCTTTCCAGGCCATGTTGCGGCGGAGCATCTCCGCGAAAAGGGTCTGCCCGTGGGTGCTCCATTTGGCCTGCTCGTCGCGGGCCTGGCGCAGCAGGGCCTCGCGCTGGGCGGTCTCGAGGTTCTGGACCATCTCGTTGATGGACAGGGCCAGCAGGTCGTGCTCGCCCTTGACCTCGATGCGGCGGCCAAAGTCGTTCTCGGAAATGGCCTTGCCCATCTGGGATACCTCCTCGAGCGAGCGGGCCACCTCGCCAAACGACTGGGCCACTTCGGTGAACTCGGCGTCCGTCCGTGCGTTGTCCTGCCGGACGCGGAGGTCGCCCATGGCCAGCCTGCGCGCCGTCTCGGCCAGTTGCGAGAGGGGTTCCACCGAGCGGCGGATGGAGTAGGCCGCCACCGAGTAGCCCAGCACGAGCAGCAGGATGCCCACCATCAACGCGTTCAGGGCGAAGCGGTTGGCCTTCGCGTAGATGAAGCTGTAGGGCAGGCTGACCCTGGCTTGCCAAGGAGTCTCCGTGTTGCCGATCGTAATGGGGCCGTAGGCCTCCAGCTTGTCCTCAAGCCATACCACACCCGATTTGCCGCCTTGTATCTGGGTGGCAATCGACTGCTTTTCGGGATAGAGGCTCGACAAGTCCTTGCCCAGCAGGCCCGGCTGGTCGCTCACACCGCAGATGATGCCGCCGTTCGAGAGGATCGCTATCTTTCCATCGGGACCGAAGCTGCTGCCCTGATCCACCATGAGCTGCAACTGCGCGAGCGCCAACTGCACCCCAATGGCCCCGTAGGCCCGGCTCTGCGAGGCGATCGGGTGCGACAGCGTCGTCATCAGCACGTTCTTGCCCGCGACGTCGTAGCTGTACGGCTCCGAGACCACGTCGCCCATCCGCTTGAGCGACAGCCAGTACCATTTGCCAGCCTCGGTGTCGTAGTTGGCCAGCGGCTCCATGACGATCCCGCCGGAGCCATCCTTGTAGAAATAGGGAATGAAGCGCCCGGTCTGGTCGTGCATGTTGTCGGCGTGGACGTGCTCGAGGTCGAGCCCGTCGAAGGCGTTGACCTCCCAGGCCATCGAGATGCCGAAGAAGTTGTCGTGCGAGCGCAGCACGTTGTAGATGTGCCCCACGGCCTCCTCGCGGGTCATCTGGGCCTCGAAGCGCGGGTTCTGCACCACGGAGAAGCTCTGGGCCAGCGCCCGCGTGACGCCAAGGGCCAGGTTCATCTGCGCCTGCACCCGGTTGCCGATGTTGCTCGCCTCCAGCAGCAGTTGCTCCTGGTACTGCGTGGCGGCCGTCCGGCGCGCGCTGATCACCGCGAAAGCCACGATTCCCAGCACGCCCAAGGCCATCGCCAGACCCGAAAGCACCGAGATGCGAGCACGCATCGAATTGAATTTCAGCTTGTTGATCTTCATGGGCATACCTTTCAATAACTGTCCGCCGTCCGTCTTCCGATCGCCCTGCGCGGGCTTGCTCGCGGCCAGTGCCACCAAATGTAAGGATTTTGCCCCAATCCCTCAAGCCTTGGAGCCATTTGGGCTTGCGGCCCTCAGCCCAGCCGCAGCGAGAGGTTCAGTTGGTTCAGGAAGTCGGCCTCCTGGCGGCTGATCTTGTCGCCGAAAAGGTCCAGGAACCCCTCGTTCGAGGCCATGGCCACCTCGAAGGCCGTGTCGTACAGGAACCGCTTGAACTCCGCGGCGTAGGTCGGCGTCTTCTGCTCCACCAGGCTGGCCATCTGCTCAACGGTCTGGAAGAACGAGCCATGCACCAGGTCCTCCCAGCCGCGCGAGAGCGCCCGCTGGTTGTCCTCGTCGGTCAGCGGATGGACGCTCACCAGCTCCACCAGCGGGTTTTTCTGGTCGGAGGCGCTCGTCTCCAGTAGCTTGCGCGAAAGCGCCTTCAGCTCCTTCATGCTGCCCAGGGGGCCGCTTTTGTCGCTGCTCATCACGCCGGCGCTGACATAAACGGGCGAGCTGCCCAGCAGCTCCCATTCTTGTGGGGTGAAAATCTTGCGGATGTCCATTTCTTTGGGGGATGATGTTCGTTTCTTTGGGGGATTGCCGCCCGGGCGTTCAACGCGGGAGGGCCAGGTGCTTCATGTCGGCCGCCAACCGGTCGCTGCCTTTGGCGTGGAAAGGGTCGTAGGGGCAGTGGCGGCAACCGCTCCCGCAACATTTGCCCCTCTGGGCCAGGTATTTGGCCGTGAAGACCATGTTGCCAGAGGCGTCCAGGTAATAATCCACCTTAGGAACCAGTTTGAAGCTCATGACTTTGGAAAATGCTTGCGCGTTGAGACGGATTCCCCGCGAAAAAACGAAAATTTGGCGGACGCGGACCTCCCGTCCTGTTCTTTTTCTCAAGTCCCCGCCCGCGGCGTGGCGCCTGGGTCCGCTCCTGCTCGGCTTTTTTCTTCTTTTTTGGGCGATGATGCTCCCGCCGCCCCTCCTCGCGCAGGGACGGATTCCCGCCTTCTGGCCCGACAGCCTATGGCAGGGAACGTCCGCGCCGGCCGACAGCCTGGACCTCGGCGCCGCGGTGGGGCAGGAGCTCGCTCAACTGCGGCTCGCGGGCTACCCGCTGGCCCGCGTCGAGGCCCTGGGCGACAGCCTGCCGCAGGAGCTCGTGCCCGGGCCTTTCCTGCCCTGGCGGCAGGTCGTCTGGCCGCAGGGCGACTTCCCACAAGGCCCCGACCCGACCCGCTGCGAGGCCGCCGAAATCTGGCCGCGCGCCATGGCCCACGCCGACCTGCTCCTGCGCCACTGGGCCGACCGCGGGCATCCCTTCGCCAAGATCGCCTGGGACCAGAGCCGGCCCGAGCAGGGCGTCCTCGTGGCACGGCTCGAGCTGGGCCCTGCCATCCATTACGACAGCCTGGTGGTCAAGGGCGAGGCCAGCCTTTCGGAGCGCTACCTGCGCCGCCTGCTGGCCCTGCGCCAAGGCAAGCCCTTCTCCCTCAAAGACCTAGAGATGGTCTCGAAGCGGGTGGCACAGTTGGGGCATACCCAGCAGATCCGGCCCTACGAGCTGGAGTTCGGCCCCGACGACGTGGACATCTTCCTCTACCTGCGCCCGGGGCGAGGCAACCGCTTCGCGGGCACCCTGGGCATCCTGCCCCGCGACCAGGCCCGCTCCAGCGCGCTGCTCACGGGCGAGCTGGACCTTTCGCTGGCCAACTTCCTGGGCGCGGGCGAGGCCCTGGCCCTGCGATGGCAACGCATGGCAAGCGCCTCGCAACGCCTCGAGTTCGACGCCGACTGGCCCTTCGCCTTCGGCTCGCCCCTGGGGATGGCCGCCCGGCTCGGCTTCGAGCGGCAGGACAGCACCTTCTCTTCGACGGCCTCAGCCACCTGGCCCTGACGGCCACCGCGCGCCGCGTCCTGGCCCTGGGGCAGGGAGCCAGCTCCGAGGCCTTGGGCCAGACCAGCGGCAGCCTCGTGGGCGCCGCCCTGCGCCTGCGCGGCCTCGACGACCCTTTCGCGCCCCGCCGCGGCCTCGACCTGGCCCTTTCGGCGGCCTTCGGCCAGAAGCAGGACGACCTCGGAGCTATGGCCCAGCAGGACTACGCCCTCGACCTGGCCTGGGCCTGGCCCCTGGGCGGAATCTGGGGCGCGTTCGTCCAGTACCAGGCCAAGAGCCAGCAGGCCGAGCGCCTCTATTTCAACGAGTTGTACCGAATCGGAGGCCTGCGCTCGCTGCGCGGCTTCGACGAGCGGGCCTTGTTCGTCTCGTCGTACTTGCTCGGGCGCCACGAGCTTCGGCTGCACTGGGAGAGCCGCTCCTTCTTCAGCGCCTTCGCCGACTGGGCCTGGGCCGAGCGCCGCACGATCCTCGGCCGCGAGGCCTTCCTGGCCCTGGGCCTGGGCCTGGGCATGAGCTTCGAGACGCCCGGCGGCGAGTTCAGCCTGAACCTGGCCCTGGGCAAGCTCGGTGACGCTCCCTTCAGCGTCTCGGCCGCCAAGATCCACCTGGGCTACCGTGTCATTTTCTGATGGGCGAGCGGCTCACCAGCGGAACGGCTCCGTGCAAGGGTTGCATTCGAAGCCGAGCTCCACGCCCAGGCAGTTTGCCATGCCGCCTCGGGCTTTGATGTGGACGTAAGCCAGGTCCACGGCCTCCTCTATCCTTCGCCCGTCAGCGGTCTTGCCCACGACGACGACCTCGTAGTATTCGTCATAGACTTGGTCTCCCATGGACGGGTGGCGGAAGAAAACGTCCTCGATGCTGACTTTGACTCTTTCATCGTCGAGCGAGCAGCAGGCGCAGAAAAGCATGAGCTCGCGCTCAGCTTTCAGGAATTGGACGGCTTTTTCGGCTTGGCTCCGGGTCAGCCAGGCCAGTTGGTCGGCCTTGGCCAGCGGGGCGGCCAAGACGAGGATGAGGGCCAGCAGGATTTTTTTCATGTTTTGTTGTTCTGGGTGATGGTGAAAAGAGAAATTTGGATGGGATGCAAACTTACACGATCTCGAAGCGGAAGTCGCGGTTTCCCCTGAAGCAGACGGCGACGCCCCTCCATTGGGCGTAGGGCCCAGTTTTGTAGGCGCGGATCTGCTCGACGGCCTCGCGGAGCCTTGCCAGGAGGGCCGGGTCACCGGCTCCCTTGGGGACCTGCTTGATCTCGAAGAGGTCGGCGATGGCCCTGGGGGGCGCGGCGTGGGGGAAGGTCCGGACCATGAGGTCGGCCCGGCCGTCGGGGAGGTTGAACTCGGGCAGGACCTGGTAGATGTCCTTCTGGGTGTTGGCG
>JFJP01037926.1_pt1 | contig 21099 bp, 16 predicted proteins | sample 431651 | NCBI WGS metagenome assembly JFJP01 (sample SAMN02602958, study PRJNA72255) | Microbial mat metagenome, whole genome shotgun sequencing project. | biome: fresh water; feature: sink hole; material: water; isolation source: purple microbial (photo- and chemosynthetic) mats found in...
TCCGACTGCCCATGCAATAGCATCTTTTTCTATCTCAATCCGCAGCTTTTCCCTTTGCGTGTGGCTGAGAAGTTTTGAATCGTTCAGCACGGGATGCTTATAATCAAACGGAAGTATCACAGCCGCAGCAAAAACAGGACCCGCAAGGCAGCCTCTGCCTGCCTCATCACAGCCAGCCTCGACAGTATTTATATTTAAACTTGATTTTAACACAAATTGGCTATTATTCTTTAATGTTACCCATGGGAAAAAAGCTTCTGCAAGTTTAGTTGAAGAATACGTCCTTGTATATGCCAAACGAAAACAATTTACTACTCCCCGATCTGAAGTACCTTTTCTATCATTTTCCATAACTCCCCAGCCGTTTTATCCCAGCTAAACAGGTCTCGTCTCAGCCTGCCCCGGGTAATCAGTTCGTCACGCAGACCCGGTTCGAAAACAACTCTTTTCATCGCCGCAGCAATATCCTCAACATCAGCCGGATTCACATAAATAGCAGCGTCGCCTGCAACCTCAGGCAGGGAGGTTACATTGGAGGCAATTACCGGAACATCGCAATTCATCGCTTCGATTATTGGGATGCCAAAACCTTCAAAATAGGGTACAAAGGTGAGGGCTTCAGCAGCTGCAAGGGCATCAACAAGCTCTTCGGGACCAAGCCTGCCGCTGAAGATCACATCGCTCTTATACTTCATAGCTTGGTAAACCCTGTCGAGCTCTTCCGTCAGAAAAAACCTGGCCCCAACAATTACCAGTTTGTAATCCTTTGCCGAAGCATTGCTGAACAACTCGAATGCCCGGAGCAGGTTTGCAAGGTTTTTCCGGGGATGAAGCGTCCCGATAAATATGAAGTACGGCTTTCCCCCTGAAATCAAATCGCGACAACGTTTCTGACTTACCGTGTCAATCGGTTTGTAGAGTTCGTTTGCCCCGTTATGCATCACATCAATTTTCTCGGGGGAGATATGGTACGACGCGGCAATGTCGTTTTTGGAAAACCCGGAAACGGTACCTATCCTTGTTGCTTTTTTTGCGTAGCGGGGGAAGAAGAAATTATAATACCACCTCGACAACAGGGGCAGGTCTTTAGGCCGGTGAAAAAAATTAATGTCGTGAATTACCGGAATTGAGGGGCAACGACTTCGGAGCGATAAGTAACCGTCGGGCGAAAGGAAAAGATCCGCCCTGTACTTTTTAAGGATTCGGGGAATCGAGTATTCGAACCAGATAAACCATAGGAAAGGATGCCGTGAGGGAGGACCAATAACGACCGGGGTAATATTTTCCGCAAAAATGAAATCGGGATGCCAGGGCCTGTCAAAGATAAAAATAAACTCATGCTCAGGGTGCTGTTTGCAAATCCTTCGAAGGGTTTCATAAGTGAACCAGCCTATGCCGTCCAATTTGTCTTTTAATAAAAGCCTTGTGTTTACCGCTATTCTCATCCCTTGTAATAAATTGCTTCTTGCGAACAGTAAAGTTAAAGGAATAAGTAGGAAAGAATATTACATTTGTGAAGATTTTCTGAAAAAACTAGACTTGAAGAGAAAATTCCTAACCAATCTGGCCTTGTTGCTTGTTTTAAACCTGCTGGTCAAACCCTTCTGGATATTCGGAATCGACCGCAGCGTGCAGAACCTCGTGGGAGCCGAAGAATACGGCTTGTATTTTTCCTTGTTTAGTTTCTCTGTCCTCATCAACATCATTCTCGATCTGGGGATTACCAATTTCAACAACCGGAGCGTGGCTCAAAACCCAAAGATTGTTTCCGAATATTTCTCGAAAATTATCCCTCTAAAATTTGCTCTTTCTCTTATTTACGCAGTTATTGTTATCCTTGCCGGCCTAATGGTCGGGTATTCCGCAGAGCAGTTTCAGCTGTTGTACCTGCTGATTTTCAATAATTTCCTTTTGTCATTTATTTTATACCTGCGTTCCAATATCAGCGGCTTGCAGTTTTACAAAACCGATTCACTGCTGTCGGTGCTCGACAGGCTTATCATGATTCTGATCTGCAGTTTGCTTTTGTGGGGGCACATTAGCGATGAGCCCTTCAGAATCAGCTGGTTTGTTTATGCCCAAACCTTTTCCTATCTGCTTACCATGGGAGTGGCCTTGGGAGTGGTGCTTTCCAAATGCGGCAGAATCAGACTTAATTTTAACCTGCGATACGGATGGAACATACTGAAGCAAAGCTATCCCTATGCGCTGCTCATACTGCTCATGTCGTTCTTCAACCGGATTGATTCGGTGATGATGGAAAGGATGCTGAGTGATGGCAAGGAACAGGCCGGCATATATGCTCAGGCTTTCCGGCTGCTTGATGCAGTTGTGATGTTTGCATTTCTTTTCGCGGGATTATTGCTTCCCATGTTCTCAAATATGCTCAAGAACAATGAAGCCATCGGATCCTTGCTGAAGTTGTCGTTTTCGCTGCTCATTGTCCCTGCCATAAGCCTTGTTGTCGCGTCGGCTTTTTATGGGGAAGAAATTATGACAATGCTGTACCACGAGCATGTGGATGTGTCGTCGAGAATTTTTATCCGCCTGATTTTTGCTTTTTTGTTTATTTCCACGACCTATATTTTTGGCACCCTGCTAACGGCAAACGGAAGCTTAAAACAGTTGAATATACTGGCGGCGATAACCGTTTTCATGAACATAGGGCTAAACTTGCTTTTGATTCCCCGTTTCAAAGCCGAAGGTGCCGCATATGCAAGTGTTGCCTCCCAGGGATTTTTTGCTGTCAGCCAGGTGTTTCTTGCCCGCAGGATTTTCAACCTGCGAAGTGATTACTCCGTTATTGTCAGGTTGTTTGTGTTTTCTGTGTGCCTTATCTTAAGCGGGATAATTCTTGAATCGGCAAACATATCCTGGATTATCGGCTTCCTGGGATTATCGTTGCTGGGACTAGCCTTTTCGTGGGTGCTCAGAATTCTTACCCCGAAAGAAGTGATTGAGATTTTGAGAGCGGGCTGAATTTAAGCAACAGATGGTATTCAGTTCTGCCAATCCCCTTTGCGGAAATGTTAGAATCTTGTTAATACTTTCCATGCTGATTAAGCCGTTCCGAAAATTTAAATTCTCTATTTTTGAGGCAACCAATTTTATACTGCCTTGAAACCCCGCAAATCGAAAGATCACAATTTACTGAGAAGAAATGCCCGGACTCTTCTTCTAAATAACCGGGAACTTCAGGCTATTGAAGCATACTGTAAAAAGTATAAAGTTGACAACAAATCGAAATTCATGAGGGAAACAATTCTCACCGAAGTACTCAAACGTTTCGACAGCGATTATCCGACTCTTTTCGAGTTTGAAAAGCCAAATCTGTTCTCCCGTTGAAATTCAATTAATGAATCTTAAAAGTAGTATTTTAAGATTTAAATACTACTTTTATCATTCTAAAAAAACCAAGAGTCATGAATATTGAAGGTACCCGCACTACACCCTCAATTCAGATAAAACCGGGCAGAATTGAAATACGAGGCCGGTCGATTCCGGAAGACTCATTTGAGTTTTACAATCCGATAACTCATGCTATTCAGGATTATTTCAAGAAGAACCATGATAAAACCGAAATGCATTTCCACCTTGAATATATTAATTCAGGTTCCAAAAAATTCATTACCACTATTCTTATAGATTGTAACGACTTATATCAAAGCGGCAACAATATAAGTGTTCAATGGCATTATGATGCGGATGATGAAGCGATTGAGGAACTCGGAAATGATTTGAGAACAATGCTGCAGATACCTTTTCACCTTATCAAGGTAGGATAGAAAAAAGTGAAATTGCTTTTTCGGTTTCTACTTCAAATAAGTTTCGCCAGACAGATTTTTAGGCTTTATACTTTGGTTTTTACCGTAAGGTAAAATTTCACTACAACCTCAAAGTTGGCTCCTCTGTTTGTGCCATCAATTAAATAGGGCGTGCCGTCAGGTCCTGTGAGTGTGTAGCCTGCTTTTACATTAAACCTTCCGGGTGAATCCAACCAGGATAGAACCTTATCCAAATGTTCGGACTGCGGTGTGGCTTCATTTTCAAGTCCGGCTTCTTCGAGCTCTGAGAGTTTTGCCCGCGACATAGTGCCAATAGTATAGGATTCTGTTTCCTCTTCGTTGGAACAATTAATGTCACCGCTGAAATACATATCCTCCGGAGCATTCAGATTCTTTATCAGGTATGTGATTTTCCGGAGTTCAAATCCTTCGATATTATCTTTAAAATCATTGTATTCATCCGATTCGGTTGCATCAATGGATTTAACGTCTGAAAAACCATTGTTGGAGAGGACCTGTATCTGAAAAGTTTTTGTAAAATCAGTATCCACATCCGGAACAAGTTCGCTGATAAGGTCACAGCCTGTAAAAGAAAGGGCAAACAGAATGAGTGCGGGGGCAAAAATCTTTTTCATAAATCGTTTAATTTTTTGATTCGGTAAATATACGCAGACAAAGTTTTTTCGCCGTTTTATTTTGATAAGTGGACAATTTGATAGACGAACATAGCTTTTAATATGGGGAAGGAGAAAATCCAACTCAGGAGAGATGCATTTAGGAAAACAACAATGAAAGTATCATTGACAGGTAGAAGGATGATTATAACATCTGGTTATAAAATATTATGATAGAAATTATTAAATTGCAGCAATAATAAAACCGAACCATCACTAATGAACCGCAGACAAATGATATCAAGTTTAGCCGGGGCCGCAGCAGTTACTGCAGTTGGTGCACCCTTTACCGCAGCATTCGCCGGTGAGGAAAACAAGAATGGGAAGCTCAAGGGAAACATTCGGCATTCCGTTAGTCAATGGTGCTACGGCAGCATCCCTTTGGATGAATTTGCTTTAGCCTGTAAAGCAATGGGCTTGGAATCGATCGAATTGCTCGGTGAAAAAGATTGGGCCGTGGTTCAGAAACACGGGCTTAAATGTGCAGTGGGCTATGCTACTGACCTTGGTATCCCAAAAGGATTCAACCGTCTTGAAAACCACGACAAGCTTTTGTCCGATTTCGAGGCTATGATACCAAAGGCAGCCGCTGCCGGGGTTCCAAACCTGATCTGCTTTTCGGGTAACCGCGAGGGAATGACCGATAGCGACGGTTTGATCAATTGCGCCAAAGGTCTTCGCAGACTCATGCCCCTTGCCGAAAAACATGGCGTAACCATTGTTATGGAACTGCTTAACAGTTATGGACATGCCGACTATCAGTGCGACAAATCGCCCTGGGGAGCGGCCTTATGCGAAATGGTGGGCTCCGAGAGGTTTAAGCTTCTCTTTGATATTTACCACATGCAGATTATGGAAGGAAATATCATCGAAAACATCAGAAAATATCATCCCTATATTGGCCATTACCATACCGGCGGCGTTCCGGGACGCAATGAACTCGACGAAACACAGGAATTATATTACCCTGCCATTATGAAAGCTATTTTGGCAACGGGTTACAAGGGATTTGTGGGACAGGAGTTTGTTCCGACCTGGGACGACAAGCTCAAAGCCCTGAGAGCCAGTGTTGAGATTTGCGATGTTTAGCAAATCAAAAATCAGAGTAATCAGTAGGTTGAAGCAATATTTTATCGATGCTTGAGACATTGTTCTGGTAATTCGGATTGTTCTTCATGGAATTCCAATCCGGATGGGACCCAAATGCAGCCCAATGTTCCTTTTGTGAAGCCTCATTGGCGAATGTGGTCATATACATCAGGTTTGGCATAGATCCCCCAGAGATTACCTCCCCGTAAAAAACCGCATTAAAGCCGAGCTTCTTAAAAAGCGCAACCTCTCCGGCATCGTTAAACATTTCGACTTTATTCTGGAAAATCTTTTCTGTTGCCCCATGATAACTTCTGAGCTCATACACTCTCTCCGCGGGAAAGGTCGTGTGCTGCGGCTTTTCCGGAACCGGCATGCTTTTAAAAGCTCGAAGCAGGATGCTTTCAATCCGAATATAGGGTGGATTATTATAGGGTGCATCAATGTATTTGCTGCCATCGGTCTGATAGATATTGTCGGCAGACAGAATTTCCGGCAGGCTCTCGAATTGCGCCAATGATTTAAAGGGCACGAGCACATAGATTATAACTCCGGCAGCAGATTCTTCAGCTTTTGGCTTAAAAACCCCGACCGCGGGAATCCCTGCCCTATGCATAGCCGGGAGATAAGCCGTTTTAAGGTAGGTATCCATTTGCTGCTCCTGGGATTCGTTTTCAATACTGTAAATCTTCAACTGGTAATAATAACGGTCCTGAGCCAATAGACCTGCAGTTGTAAACACAATGCAAACCATTGTCAGGATGGCTAGCTTTAATTTTGGGAGATTCTTCATAAATGTGAGTTATTTAGCTTTACTTATTACATATAATCCATTATTCTGCCCGAAATCTGAAGCAGTGAGATCTCAGCAAGTTTTGCCTGATACTGCACCGAGATAAGCCGTTCCTCGGCATCGAGCAAACTCTTTTGAACTTCACGCAGTTCAAGCCCGGATAAATTTCCAAGCTTATAGCGTTCGAGAGCTATCTCCAGATTTTCCCTTGCCACTTCGAGGTTTTTTTCTTCGAGTCTAAGCAGGCGAAGGTTATTCTCATACGCGTAATAGATGTTAAGTAGGTCGGCCTTGACTTCCTGCTCCACCTCCTTGTACTGAATGGTGCGGTTCTCGATTTCGATGCGGGCATTGCTCTTTTCGCGTCGCTGGTTAAATCCGTCAAACAGATTCATGCCCAGGGTAAGCCCGTAATTCATTCCCCGAACGTGCTGATTGTACAATTCTCCTGTTTGGTAAGCGTTGTAGGAATAAGCATACCCCGACGACATGGTGAGATAGGGATACGCCCGGGATTGAATGATTTTGTAATCAAGCTCCGAAACCACCTGGTTCTTTGAGGCAATCTGCAAGCTTGTGTTTTCGGCCAGGGTTTGTGCCAAAAGCTCATCATAATTGAGCCCTTCGTTAATTTGTATAAGTGAGTCCTTCAGGACAATATTTTCCCCCAGGTCCTCGGCCACCATCAGTTTATTCAATCTGATCTGGGAAGACCGGAGCACTTCGTTCTGCCTTGCATACCTTGAACTGTCGGCATTGAGATACACGAGCGATTGAAGCAATTCCAGTTTTGATGCCCCGCCAAGTATGTATCGCTGCTCGTCGATACGAACCCGTTCTCTGGAAAGTGAAACGGCGTAAGCCAGGTTATGATATAGGGTGAGTTGCTGGATGTAGTAATTGTACTCCGAAACAATTTGTGACAACAGGTTCTCGACCGACATTTGTGTATTGAGTCCTCCCATTTCAGACAAGACGCCAAGTTTCTGGTAGGTTCTCTGCACCTGGAATCCCCTGAAAATGGTCATCCCCAGGTCAACTCCTGCCGAACCGTAGGTATTGTGAATGCCCGAAGAGGTACTCTCGCTGCCATCCCGCAAATTTCGGTTGGTTGTGTTCAAACTACCTCCCAGGCGATTACTCGCGGTAACAGTTGGCAACATACCCGCATTCCCCTGTGTGTAGTTATTTTGGCTTGTCTTTTCGTTGTTTCGAACGGCCTGCAAGGCGAAATTCCTGTCCAATCCGGTTTGTATGCAACGGCTCAAATCGTATTCCTCTTGAGCTGCTGCGTTGTTCAGGACAAAAAAGAAGAGAACCAGCAAAACGTAAGGACTAGTGCCTGTTGTCGATTTCAACTTTGTCAGGATAACTTGGTTCATTGTTAATGCTTTTTGATTCGCTTGAAATAAAAATGTATACTGCCGGAACAACATATAATGTAAGGAATGTGCTTATGGTTAACCCGCCAACAACAGCCACACCCATTGCTACCCGGCTCTGAGCACCTTCGCCCCAACCCAGGGCAAGAGGCAGCACTCCGAGAATGGTCGAAAGACTGGTCATTAATATGGGTCTGAACCTGGCAGCAGAGGCGTACCGGATTGCCTCAAGTTTGTTCATGCCGGCCAATTTGCGCTGATTGGCAAATTCAACAATAAGAATACCGTTTTTCGTAACCATTCCAACCAACATAATAATGCCGATCTGGCTGAAAATATTCATGGTTATGTTGAAATACCACATAAAGAACAAGGCACCGGTAAGGGCCAGGGGGACGGACATCATTACGATCACAGGATCCTTAAAGCTCTCGAATTGTGCTGAAAGAACAAGGAAAATCAGCAAAATGGCTAAAAGGAAAGCGAACATAAGGCTGGAAGAGCTTTCCATAAAGTCCTTGGAGTCACCGGCAAGGGCAGTCCTGAACGAGTCATCAAGTACTTTTGCTGCAATTTTATCCATCTCCTCAATGCCCTGACTGATTGTTTTTCCTTCGGCAAGCCCTGCTGTGACAGTAGCCGCCACAAACCGGTTATATCGGTATAGTTGAGGGGGAGCTGTTGACTCCTGCAGGGTAACGAAATTATCAAGCTGCACCATTTGACCTCCGATATTCCTTACATAGAGAGATTTAAGGTCAAGGGGCTTATTCCTGTCACCTCGCGCCAACTCGCCCAATATCTGATATTGCTTGCCGTTCATGATGAAATAACCGAACCTTTGTCCGCTGAGGGCTAATTGCAATGTCTGACCGATATTCTGAGTAGAAACCCCAAGGAGGTTGGCTTTGTCGCGGTTAATAACGATCTGTAGTTCGGGTTTGGTGAATTTCAGGTTCACATCGGCCATTACGAAGGTGGGATTGTTTTGAACCTCCTCCATGAATGCAGGCAGTATTTCCCTGAGTTTATCAATATTGGGTGCCTGAAGTACATACTGCACAGGCAGACCACCCCTTCGTCCACCAAAAGTTGATTGCTGTATTACGCTGGCCCGGGCCTTGGTCTTCTTGCGGAGTTCTGCCGATAGCTGATTGGCAATTTCCTGCTGTGACCTTTCCCTTTCAGAGGGTGAGACGAGCAAAATGCGTACAAACCCCCCGCCACCCCTGATCATGGCCGTTACTTTGTCATATTCAGGAATTACGCTGTCAACCATTGTGGCCAGTTCTTCAACATAGCTCAGATTAAACTCATAGGTGGAACCTTCCTGAGATGTAACGCTAACGTTAAGCTGCGATCTGTCTTCAAGAGGAGCCATCTCAGCAGGAATAACTTTCCACAACACAAAAATCAGAATAAACGACAAGGCAAGAATAAGAATCGAAATATACTTTTTGCGAAGGAAGGTGTCGAGCGAGTCCTGATAGGCTTTATTGAGAGCAATGAAGAATTTTTCAGTAAAATAATAGGCTTTGCTCCGCTCTTGCCTTGTTTTCAGCAATTTGGTCGAAAGCATTGGAGTGAGGGTAAGGGCTACAAAAGAGGAAATGGTCACTGCACCGGCAATAACGATGCTGAATTCCCGGAACAATCTGCCCGTCATCCCCTCCAGAAAAACAACAGGAATAAACACTGCAACCAGAGTTATTGTGGTTGAAATGATGGCAAAGAATATTTCGTTGGAGCCCTTTATCCCTGCCTCAAGAGGAGTCATACCCTGCTCAATTTTCACATAGATGTTTTCCATCATTACAATTGCGTCGTCAACCACCAAACCAATAGAGAGAACAATGGCCAGCAAGGTGAGCACGTTGATGGTAAACCCGGCGATGTACATGATGAAAAACGAACCGATCAGAGATACAGGAATTACAAGTATCGGTATAATGGTGGTACGCCAGTCGCGCAGAAAGAAGAAGATTATAATAACAACGAGAAAAAATGCCAGGTATATTGTTGTTTGCACCTCCTTAATGGAAGAGCGTATGTATTCTGTATTGTCGAAACCAACATCATATTCAACATCATCGGGGAGGTCTTTCTTGAGATACTTGAGCCTCTCATAGATTTCATCGACAATCTCAATATGATTGGCGCCGGGTTGGGGCACAATGGCTGTGGCAACCATGGGAATTCCATTCACCTTCATAATCCCGCGCAGATCTTCGGGTCCCAGCTCAGCACGACCGATATCGCTAACCCTCACAATCTGGTCTCCGGTTTGCCGCAGGATGAGGCTGTTGAACTCCTGTGGGGTGGTCATCAGTCCCAGGGCACGAATGGTGAGCTCCGTATTTGTTCCCTCAATACTTCCTGCCGGGAGCTCAACGTTTTCGCGGAGGATCGCATTCCGGACATCAAGCGGGGTCATCTGGTAACCTGCCAGTTTTGCCGGGTCGAGCCATATTCGCATGGCATAACGTTTCTCTCCCCAGATAAAAACAGCACTAACACCAGAGATGGTTTGAAGTTGCTCTTTAAAAGTGAGGTCGGCTATTTCGGAAAGTTCAAGGAGGGATCTCTGGGAGCTCTTTACTGCGATCATCATAATGGGATTTGCATCCGCATCGGCTTTTGCAACTATCGGGGGATCGCAGTCTCGTGGAAGCATTCGCTGCGCCTGCGACACCTTGTCGCGAACATCGTTGGCGGCAGCTTCCATATCAACTGTCAGTTCAAACTCTACGGTTATGCTGCTGTTTCCCTGACTGCTGCGACTTGTCAATGTGCGGATTCCGGGAATGCCGTTTATCGACTGCTCCAGGGGCTCGGTGATCTGCGTTTCAATAACATCGGAGTTTGCGCCGGGATAGGAAGTGTTTACCGATATTATGGGCGGGTCGACACTGGGGAATTCCCTTATCCCCAGATAGGTCATGCCGATGATTCCAAATAAAAGAATCACCAGTGAGAATACGGTGGCTAATACCGGGCGCTCTATGCTAGTTGAGGAAAGGCTCATGGTAAGGGATTAACAGTGGGTTCGTTGGAAACCAGGGTATCAAGCTTAACGGGGATATTATGTCTCAACTGCAAAATTGCCGTAGTGAGCAAGGTATCGCCGAAACTGAGTCCGCTTCGTATCTGTATCAGCGATTCTGTACGAAGCCCTATTGTAACCTTGACTTCTTCTGCCTTTCCATTTTTATAAATAAAAACCTTCTCCCCTTCCATTTCCGGAATAACCGCCTGTGAAGGGATTGCAATGGTGTTGTCGATCTCTGATAAGAGGGCCCTGACACTGGCAAAACGCCCGGGTTTCAGCTCTTCGTCCTTATTGGGATAAATTGCCCGCACAACAATGGTTCGGGTATCAACATCAACTTTGGGGGCAACGGCGTAAACATTGGCGGTAAAAGTTTTGGAAATACCATCCACAACAAAAGAGATTGCAAATCCCGGAGTGACTTCACCGGCGTATCGCTCGGGAATGGAGAATTCAACTTTCAGGGGACTGATCTTCACGAGTTGAACAATTTTGGTCTGAGTGGTGGCAAACGCTCCTTCGCTGATCATGCGCAAACCAACAACTCCGTCGAAAGGGGCCCTCAACTCCGTTTCCGAAATGCGCGCCTCAACCAGCTTTATGTCAGCCCCCAGAGACTGAAGCTCTGTGGATACCTGATCGTAACTCTCACGGCTTATGGCATCGCGGTCGAGAAGCTGCCTTTGGCGAAACTCCCTCTCCTCGGCAAGTTTATGCTGGGCCTTGAGTTTTAACAACTGTGCCTGCAAGGGCAGGTCGTTTATCTTGGCTAAGAGTTCGCCTTTTTTAACGCGGGTCCCTTCCTCGAAATAAATTCCCACAACTTTTCCCGATGCCTCGAATGAAAGTTCAACCTCTTCATCGGGGATCAGTGAACCCGTGCTGTATATCAGTTCGTTCATGCTGGTGGGAGCAATAAGAAAACCACTGGCGAACAAGGGCTGCGAGCCCCCACGCATACCCTGCGGGCCAGCAGCAGTGCCTGCCTTCGCACCCGAATTGGTACTTAACATGGGTTTTACCTTGGGATAAAAAATGAACCCGAGAATTACAATGATCAGGACCGCAGTTATGGAGGTCTTGATTACCTTTTTAGTTATCAACGCCATCGAATGAATTTATGTTGGAACCAAGGGTTATAAAATTAAGTGGAACGAATCGCCAGGTTAATTTTATATCGAAAGGTTAATTTGCAAAAATACGAATTGTTAGGACAATTCACCTGCGAAAATTAATTCTATTTGAGTAAGAAAAACTGCATAAACCAGGGCCGAGCCATGAAATGTAACAGTACATTATCAAAAGAAACAAAGCAATGGGAATCTTTGCAGCCAGGCAGCACGGCTAATTTACAACGTAGTTTGAATACTCTATACTCACAACCCCCTTGGTAACCCCTTTACTATCAAGCTTCTTCGAAAGGCTTTCAAGGTCGCCAGTTAGGGTTGAAGGAAGAGACATATTCTTCACGTCAAACTCCACACGGATAGCGGCTGGCAGATCGAAGGGGTTATTTTTATAGGAAAAATCGATTCGGTAGGAACCTGATGACTTGGTATAAGTTTTCATCCTTACGATGCGAAGATTCAACTCATCGATCCAAACCTGAGCCAGCACAATGTCGAGTTCAGAACCCATAGGGATAATCTTGATCAGTCGGGTTTGTTTACCGCTTACAATCTCCGTCTTCTCATCAATGGCTGTAAATTCGGCATTGAACAACTGGAGGTAATCCATCTCCACACCCTTTTTCGGGAGCAGAAGAATGCCAGTCGATTTGATCTCGAATTTATCGGGCTTCTCGAAAAAGACTTTTGCTTTGCGCTCTTCAATGTTAACAAACTCTACATCGATTTTCACAAGGATATCGGCCGAATATTTGTCAACCAATTGCATTTTGAGCGACAATTCCTTCACCAGGCCCTCGGCATCCCGCTGGGCATTGAGAACTGTAGTAAAAAATGTTACAATCCCAAATAACACAATAATAGATCTCATCATCAGCTTAAGATATCTTTTTTTCTAAAATGGTAAAACGCAACTGAAAGGAACAGGATAATGTAAGCGAGGTCGGTAAAAACAGCACGGCTAATCTTACCATAATCAAGTTCGTAATCGAAAAATAACTGCCAGGCTGGCAGGTAGGTTGTAAACAGAAAAGGGATGATGGGTCTGAGCATGCTGAAGCCCAGCGTTGAGATAACCGTAATGCCAATGATAATTGCAAAAGTGCCAATAATAGGGCCAATCGAATTCTCGGCAAAGGCAGACAACATAAATGCCAGAGAGGCCACTACCGTCATGCTCAAAATCCCATAAGAATAAGCCAATGCAAAGCGCCACAAAGCATCTTCAGCCTTGAAAATATTCAATGTTCCTTTGAGGATCAGGAGATCCCCTGAACCAAAGAGGATGGAACCCAGGCCAACACTCAGGACAATCATCAGGATAATTACCAGATAGGTATAGGTCCATCCGGCAAAAAACTTGGCGAAAAGGAGTTTTGTTCGGCTTACAGGCCGGGTCAAGATCAGCCTGAAAGTGCCACTGTTTGCCTCGCCCGCAATCAGATCGCCTGTTACAAGAGCAATAAGTATGGGAACATGTATCCAAAGGCTTGTTAAAACGATGTATGAAACCGTGTAGACATTAATAAGTTTGCCTTCAAACAGAAAACTGTCTTTTAAGTTCTGAATTACAAAATCGAGGATTTCTTCTCCCTCAAAATAAAAGCCCAGCTGTATAGCCACAACAATGAGGAAAACCGCACCAAAGCCAATATAAGTTCGTGGTTTGGTGAAAATTTTATAAAGTTCTATTCTTACGAGTTTATTCATTTCCGATTTTGCTGATGAAGTAATCCTCGAGCGATCGGGCCGGGATTACACTATAAACTTTAACCGCATCTTTTTCAAATTCAGCCAGCAGTTCAGGAATCCGTTCTCTGGGGATTCTGAGCCGGAGACTGTTGTTTTCGGATAATTCCGCATCCTGAGCAGATTCAAACTTGCTTGCAACAAGCAGGGCCTTTTCCGGGTTGGAAATCTCAATCGTTACCAATATTCCACCGCCCTCAAGAAGTTCGGAGACTTCGCCTTCCACCAGACTTTTACCTTTGTTGATGATAATCATCCTGTTTGCAAGTTGCTCCACCTCGGCCAGTATATGACTTGAAATCACAAAAGTGATACCCCTTTCGACGTTCAGTTTTTGAATCAGTACGCGCATTTCCTTCTGACCCTGTGGATCCAGGCCGTTTCCCGGTTCATCCAGTATGATCAGATCCGGGTCGTGCAGCACGCTTTGTGCAATCCCCAACCTCTGTCGCATTCCCTGCGAGAAGGTTTTGACCTTGCTGTGCTGCCGGCTACTGAGCTTTACCAGGTCAAGAACTTCGTCAATTTTTGCGTCAAGGTTTTTAACGTTGGATAGTCTCCCGAGTATCTCAAGATTTTTGCGGGCGGTGAGATAAGGGTAGAAATCAGGCTTTTCAACCAGGGCGCCGACACGACTAAGAGTAGTGTATCGGTCGACGGAAAGATCTTTCCCAAAGAGTTTGATTTTCCCCGAGTCGGGCGTAATCAATGAGAGTATCATACGTATCGACGTACTTTTCCCTGCGCCATTGGGTCCGAGAAAACCGTAAATATCGTTTTTAAAGACCTTAAGCGAAAGACTATTAACAGCGTTTATTGTGCCGTATTTTTTGGAGACATTTTCCAGTTCGAGATATACTTCTTTTTCCAATTTAAGCGTATCAAAATTCAGAGCGAAAGTTACGAATTTGTTATGAGGTATTATTAGTTTAATTAATCCATTGAACGAAACTGTATTATTTGTTTTTTCATTTATGGAGTATTGCCATATCTAAAATTCAAGCAATAGAAAATCAAAAAGGTTGAGTTGCTTGATTCCTTCATAATCATTCCCTATGATTATATCGCTAAAGGTAATAACGTATTTAGGATAGTTGTCTTTGATTAAAAGTAAATTCCCGAATTCACGGCTTGAAGCGGCCTCCCCACTAATTTGCATACATATCTGCACGTAAACCTTCAATCCGCTGCTGTCAGCAACAAAATCAATCTCTTTCTGATCAATCTTACCTACATATGCTATACCATATATAAATGGTCAATAATTAATTTGTCTACGATACACCTTAAATATTTTCCTTTGTATTAATTCACTCATACACAGGATTCCTAAAAACAGTTCCCATTGTAATATTCACATTCTTAAGAAATGTAATTACAGATGTATCCGATAGTAAGTAAGTGGGATCTGGCCAACATGATTGAAGACTGGGGATGGGATACTTCGCCGGACCAATGATGGACTACTCCCTCGCTGAAAATCTTGACTTCTCGCTTATCTGGCAGCATTTCAACAGCATCATGGGGGGCACAAAGACAAGAATCAATCTGACGTTTCTCAGACTCAAATATAGTTTTTAAGCTTAAACGAATACTATTCTTTTAAATCTGCAAACAATCGGGGCAAGAACCAAAATTGTTATCACAGATTCGCAAATGGTTTTCTGAAAATACAGGTTTACGAAAGGCAATTTATTACTTGCCATGGGCTATTTCGAACTTACCGAAGGCATTATTGAATCTGTTGAGGGCTATCTAATACTTTCCAAAGACAATATTAAACTTGTAAAAGGCTATCTCAAACTTTCCAAAGGCAATATTAAACTTGTCAAGGCCCATCTCAAACTTTCCAAAGGCAATATTAAACTTGACAAGGCCCATCTCAAACTTGTCAAAGGCAATCTTAAACTTACCAAAGGCCATTTTAAACTTGTCAGAGCTCATATCAAACTTGTCAAAGGCTATTTTAAACTTGTGGAAGCTCATGTTCAACTTGCGGAGGGCTATCTTCAACTTGTGGAAGGAAGGGTGAAGTTTGTTGTCGGGAAAAATGGGATTTTTGCTGTAAATCAATTTCGCGGATACAGTCGCCGGGAATTTTGTTCTTAAGAAATTGTATGCTTTCCCTGATTTATGGGGTGGTAAATAAACCCAGTCTCCTGGCATTAACAATTTCCGCTGCTAAGGCTGCAAAATTCGAGTGATATCAGGTAATAATTGGTTGGGGTTTAAGGCACTATAAGAAAGAAAAAAGTGGGAATTATTAAAAATAAACTATACTTTTGCCAATAATTAATGTGGTAAATGTGAAATATTTCACATAATCAGCACTTATTCCGTGATAAATGATCATTAAAAGAAATATTCTTAATCAGTTAATTGCCTGGAAAAAAAAAGAGACCAGAAAGCCATTGGTATTGCAAGGGGCGAGGCAAACGGGCAAAACATGGCTTCTAAAATATTTTGGGAGCAATTTTTATGAAAGAGTTTCTTACTTCAATTTTGAAAAACAGGCTGAGTTAGGTCAGTTTTTTGAAACAAGCAAAGATCCTGAAAGAATCATAGAGAATCTTTCCCTTGCAGATGGTAAACCGATAATACCAGGAAAAACCCTCATCATTTTCGATGAAATCCAGGAATCAAAAAACGCACTTAATTCCCTGAAATATTTCAACGAAGAAGCTCCTGAATATCATATAGCTTGCGCAGGTTCACTACTTGGCGTGGCAATGAGCAGAGGATCTTCCTTCCCGGTAGGAAACGTTGATTTTTTACAAGTATATCCGATCACTTTTTCAGAGTTCCTGGAAGCTTCTTCCTCAGAATTATCAGCTTATCTGGAACAGCTAAATAAAATTGAAACGATTCCTGATATTTTTTTCAATCCCCTCATAGAAAAGCTAAAGATGTATTTTTTATCAGGCGGCATGCCCGAAGCAGCAGTAACATTAATTGAAAAACTTGATCTGTCAGGTACCCAGGAAGTTTTGCAGAATATTCTCAATGCTTACACACTGGATTTTTCCAAACATGCTGAAAACAGAGATATTCCAAAAATATCCTATATATGGAATTCCCTGCCCTCGCAACTAGCCAGAGAGAACAGAAAATTTTTGTATCAGACAGTCAGGCCGGGTGCCAGAGCAAGAGATTATGAGGATGCACTTTCATGGCTCGTTAACGCTGGGCTTGCATACAGAATTTACTGTTCCATTAAACCTTCACTCCCATTAACAGCCTATGATGATCTCTCCGCATTTAAAATTTATATGCCGGATGTCGGTCTATTACGTCGTCTTTCCCTGCTTGATCCTTCTGCAATAAAAGAAAGAAACCGGCTTTTCACAGAGTTCAAGGGTGCGTTAACTGAAAACTATGTTCTAACAAGCCTGATTCAGCAATTTGAAGGAATGCCGAGGTACTGGAAGTCGGGAAATACAGCCGAAGTGGATTTCCTGGTACAGTATAAAAATAACATCATTCCCATCGAAGTTAAGTCGGAAGAAAACATAAGAAGTAAAAGTTTGGCGTTCTATCGCAAAGAATATCATCCACCCCTGAGTATCAGATACTCATTGCGGAACCTCAGGCAGGATGAAGGATTGATCAATATTCCGCTTTTTATGGTAGATTATACCTCCAGACTAATTGAGTTATGCGGAGAATGAAATGCCTTTCAGCTTAATTTATTACCTTTCGCAAGTTAAATGTCCTTTATTTTAAAGGTTCACTTTGATCATCTCTGAGGGCATATTGCGGTTCAGAACCATTATCTGAGGTTTTCCATTGAGAGCGATACCCTTTTCAAGGAATGACTTTCTCAGAGTATCCATTGCTTTTTCGGGGGAGTTGTTGTTTTGACTCAGATGAGCCAGACAAATGTGGCTCAGATGTTCACTCATGTTTTCGGCAAGGAAGGCCGAAGTCTGGTGATTTCCCAAATGTCCATGGTCTGACCTGACCCGTTCTTTTAAAAAATATGGATACTTCCCGTTCACCAGCATTTCCTCATCGTAGTTCGACTCGATAACCAGCAGGTTGGCTGCTTTGATATAGGGAGCAGCGGTTTGGCATATGTGGCCAAGGTCGGTGGCAATTGTAATTTTTTTATCCCCCGAGCAAATATGGAACCCGATGGTTTCCGGAGCATCATGGGAGACCGGAAAAGCCTCTATAGTAAAGCCTGCCAGATGAAATTTCTGTTGCAGTCCGATTTCGCGGATGCAATCGCTCGATATTTTGTCTTTTACATATCCTAGACTTTCCCAAACTTTATGGCTTGTGAATGCCGGAAGATGGTTTTTTACGGTAAGCGGGTACAATCCCCTGACATGATCGGAATGATTGTGGGTTATCAATACTCCCATTATGGTCTGCATGGATACACCCAGGTTTTTAAGTGCCTTGCGAATGGCGGCGCCTGAAATCCCGGCATCGATGAGTATCCCATGAAAGCCATTTCCAAGGTAATAACAATTTCCGCTGCTTCCGCTGCTAAGACTGCAAAACTCCAATGCCATCAAATAGTATTTTCTTGGGGTGAAGATACTATAAAGAAAGAAAGCAATGAAACAAAATCGACCATTACAGAATTATGAAAAAAGCCTAATCACTTAGTACGACTTTTCCCACATAAACCTTCCCATCGAGCAAAATCCTGTAGAAATAAATTCCCCTATAACAACTAGTAAGCTTAATTGCGGAATGCGTATCCGGATGAACAGTTTTAAAAATCAACCTGCCTGTCTGATCAATGAGTTCAAAAGTAAAAGGTCCGGATGGTAAGGATGAATTTATGCGGATCTCATCCTTAGCGGGATTTGGGTAAACATCAATTTTCTTTTCAATAGTAGTTTGTGGAATTGCATCAATAATCAAAGGAGTTCCCCAGCTTGAATCCGCCTTTTTATAATACACAGGGAAGCAGCTATACTCGCTATAACCCTCAATTCCCCCGGAACAATAAGAATAAGGGCCTCCCAAACCTTTAATATAACTTTGTTTAGTTAAGCAACCGTCTTCAATTGGGGTGGTCCAGCAGTTTTCAAAAAGATAAAATGTTTTGTCATAAACTGTTTTTATTGGGAGATCAGAAAAAGACATTAGCGCATTAACAAAAGCTGAATTCTCATGAATTACAGGTTCTCCGGGCAGATGGTCAAAATCGGGATAAGCAACTATTTTTTTAATAATAGTATCGTGGGAGTAACTTATGCCTTTCGCTGAATCAAACATCCGTTCTATCCTGTCAATCTTGTAAATAATCGAGTCGGGGTAATCTGTTCTGTTGATGTATTTATCTATTGTTTTTTTGTTTGAGCTAATGGTATAGTAGCCCGTAGCTCCTGGTATAATAGCAACCTCCTCAGTTAATACATGAATTTCATCTCCTGTATGGAAGTCGTGGGCTTCAAACCAGCTGAAGTCCTGAAAGCCGGTTTTCGGATCCGATAATCCACACAGATTGCATTCTAAAGAATATTCCTGATTATCAGAATGAACATATTCAGGGAAGTTATTAAAATCCAAGGTTTTTACTAAACCATAGGATTTGCTGATGGCAATTGTCAATTCATTAATTTCATGATCTACCGGATTCATGTTTTTATCGAAATATTTAAAACTTATTACTTTAACAGAATCCTGTAATCCAAGGAAAGAAGCTATTTCATTGCTTACAAGTGTAGAAATAATAGATACTGAGTCAGGAAGTTCATAGCAAATCCAACTGTCATTTAAGGCTGCTTTGGTTTTAATTCTAATAGTATCGTTCTTCCTGTTAAAAAATAAATTATCTCCGCTTTGCTGCAGAATAATCCTTCTACTTAGCCAGTGACCTGGTGTAAAGCAATAGCCATCAAACGATTGAAAATTAATTGAAGGGAAGAGAATTGAATCGGTTTCGGATTTTACTGAATCAATTCTCACACAACCGAAATCACTAGAATATCTTTCAAAATAAGCTATTCTGCCTGAATTCACGGTTTGGTAATTTTGGGCAGTAAGAAATCCTGGTAAAATCAAAAGGATTAATGTATAAAAAATACATCCTGGCTTTAACATTGGTACTGATTTATTGTTTTGATGCTTACATTAGTTAATCAAATTTACACTATTTTTTAAGCATTCGATATTCCCAGAATATTTTTTCGCTAATGTTGCCAACACTGAAGGCGAATTCTAAATGGCAAACTACACATACACCAAATGAATTACCTAAAGTACGAGTTATACAATAATTTATCCAAAATTTAAGCTTAAGCCCTATCTTTAAACCACTTAGCTTTTCAAGCTATTGTAAACGTCAATATTTGAAACTGGTATTCTAAATCCTTGATTATTGAGTGTTTCAAAAAACAAATTGAGGAATTGAACTATTTTTCAGGAGAATATCCAAATTACTTTGTCTGCCTTACATAGTATTGCTAAATTGGAACCTGAATTGATGCAAAAGAATTGTAATATGAGTTTAAAAATCACTTTTTGGGCCACTTTTCTTGTTTGTTTTGTTGCCAATCAGGCAGTCGCACAAACGCCACAACCCTTAAATTATGTGAATACCCTGATGGGCAGCGATTCGGAAAAGATGCTGTCGAACGGAAACACGTATCCGGCAATTGCTTTACCGTGGGGAATGAATTTCTGGACCCCGCAAACCAGCGAAATGGGAGATGGCTGGGTGTATAGCTACGATGCCAATAAGATCCAGGGATTTAAGCAAACCCATCAGCCAAGTCCATGGATCAACGATTACGGACAGTTTTCACTTTTCCCGCTCACGGGAGAGCTTAAAATCGAAGGAGACAAACGTGCCAGCTGGTTTTCGCACAAGGCCGAAATCGCAAAGCCGCATTATTACAGCGTTTATTTGGCCGATTACGATGTAGTAACCGAAATTACCCCTACCGAACGTGCCGCCATATTCCGCTTTACTTTTCCCGAAAACGAGGAATCATGGGTACTAATTGACGCTTTCGACCGTGGTTCTTACATCAAACTTCTTCCTGCCGAAAACAAAGTAATTGGCTTCACAACCCGCAACAGTGGAGGTGCACCCGAAAATTTCAGGAATTATTTCGTGGTGGTATTCGACAAACCATTTGTTGAAGGCTCTGTTTGGAGTAACGACCAGTTGCTTGAAAACATAAGCGAACTGAAGGCCGACCATGTTGGAGCTGCACTTCGGTTTAAAACCCTCAAAGGGGAAAAAATCCATGCCAGTGTGGCTTCATCGTTTATTAGTTTCGAGCAGGCCGAAGTCAATTTACACGAGTTGGGGATGGATTCTTTTAATGAGGTGAAAGCCAAAGGCGAAGCTATTTGGAACAAAGAATTGTCGCGAATTGCTGTGGATGGAGGCAGCGACGATCAGATAAAGACGTTTTATTCCGCTTTGTACCGTGTGTTGCTTTTCCCAAGGAAGTTTTATGAAATTGATGCCGATGGGAAAG